>Ga0302173_10000061_pt1 | contig 49916 bp, 44 predicted proteins | sample I_Fen_N3_1_FD_198785 | JGI IMG/M metagenome (GOLD analysis project Ga0302173, IMG submission 198785) | Peat permafrost microbial communities from Stordalen Mire near Abisko, Sweden - I_Fen_N3_1 | ecosystem: Environmental > Terrestrial > Soil > Wetlands > Permafrost | place: Sweden: Abisko... | reverse complement strand
GCCACTCTTTTAACAAAGCTTCCTCCTAACGCACCATCTACAACTCTGTGATCGTAAGAATGCGAAAGGAACATTTTTTGACGAATTCCGATAAAATCTCCTTCAGGAGTTTCGATAACCGCCGGTACTTTACGAATTGCACCAAGAGCTAGAATCCCAACTTGAGGCTGATTAATAATTGGAGTTCCAAAAACACTTCCAAAAGTCCCCACATTTGTAACTGTGTAAGTTCCTCCTTGTGTGTCGTCTGGTTTTAATTTTCCTGCTTTTGCACGGTTTCCTAAATCGTTAACCGCTTTTGCCATTCCAACCAAATTTAACTGATCTGCATTTTTAATTACTGGCACAATCAAATTTCCGTTTGGTAAAGCAGCAGCCATTCCTAAGTTTATGTTTTTCTTTTTAATGATATAATCACCATCAACAGAGATATTCATTCCCGGGAAATCTTTCAACGCTTTTGCAACCGCTTCCATCATAATTGGCGTAAAAGTCAATTTCTCGCCTTCTCTTTTCTCAAAAGCGGTTTTAACTTTTTCTCTCCATTTTACAATATTCGTCACATCAACCTCGATAAATGATTGTACGTGAGCCGAAGTTTGTACCGAAGCCGTCATATATCCTGAAATCAGTTTACGCATTCTGTCCATTTCAATGATTTCATCACCTCCATTTACAGAAACCGGAACTGCTTGTTGACTTTTTTGAACTACCGGTTCTGCAACTTTTGGAGTGGCAGCAGCAACTTTAGGAGTTTCAACAACACCGGATTTACGATCTTCAATATATTTTAAAATATCCTCTTTTGTTACACGGCCATCTTTTCCAGAACCCTGAATATTTTCAAGTTCTGCAACAGAAATCCCTTCTTCTTTCGCAATATTTTTTACTAATGGAGAAAAGAATTTATCTGATCCTGAAAAATCTTGTGGAGCTGCGATTGTCTCTTTAGTAGTTTCAATTGTTTTTTCAATTTCAGCAACTTCTACAGGAACTACAGTTTCTTCACTTGCTTTTGCAACTGGCGAATCACCTTCTGTTTCTATAATCGCAATAGTTTGTCCTACCTGAACTAAATCATCTTTACCAAACAACTGTTCAACTAAAATTCCTGAAACTTCACTAGGCACTTCGCTATCAACCTTATCAGTCGCAATTTCGAGTACAGCTTCGTCAGCTTCAATTTTGTCTCCTACTTCTTTCAACCAGTTAGTAATAGTTGCTTCAGCGACACTCTCTCCCATCTTCGGAAGTTTTAATTCAAATCTTGCCATATTGTTAATCTAAAGGATGATTTTGATTTTCTGATTGCGAAATTACTGAATATTTTAATTATAAATTACACTTAATATAATTTTTTACTCAATTTTTACAATTTGCCCTCTGTCGTTTCTAGAATTGCTTCCAATAATAAAATCTGTGTTTTTGGGGAAAATCTTAAAAGTAATGTTCTTATCTTTAAGAGTTTCTATGATTTTGATACATTTTTTGAATGAAACATACTGATTATCCAAAATAATCTCAACTCTTTTACCCTTAAAAACCTGGCACGAATTTACCATTTTTTCTTTTTTGAAATCTAAAAACTCTACTTTATTTTTTAAAATATGAGGTAATTTTTCAGACAAAATTTTATTTGAAGAGTAAAAAACAACACTTTCTGGTCTTGGTTTTGCTTTCGTTTTTCCTTGAAACATTTTTACAAAAGAGAAAAACCAAATTCCAATTTGGATAAAAAATGTAAAAAAGAATGACTTCTTAAAATGTTTTTGATAGAAAAAATTCATAGCATTTTGAAAGTATTTCATATACTTTTCATCTTTTAAAGTACTTTCTCCTTTATAATGTAAAACTGCTGTTTCATGAAAATAGTAATTTGATTTATTCTTCTGCAATGCGCGAAAGGACAAATCGATATCATCGGCATACATAAAACAATTTTCATCAAATCCTTCTAATTCTAAATAAAATTCTCGTTTCAAAAACATAAAAGCACCAACTAAAATCTCAACTTTACCGGTTTGTTCTTGCTCTAAATGTTGGGCATAATATTGATTAAAAAGTTTCCAATTTGGAAAAATTTTATACAATCCAAAAACCTTGGTAAAAGCAACCCAAGGTGTCGGAATTCCTCGTTTACTTTCTGGTAAAAAACTTCCTGTTCCATCAATTAATTTACAGCCCACAATTCCTAAATCAGTTTGTTTTTCGGCGAAAGCCAAAATTTTAATAAAGGTATCTTCGGCAACAACTGTATCGGGATTTAAAATACAAACATACTTTCCGCTAGCTTGTTCTACTCCTATATTATTTCCTTTTGGAAAACCAAAATTGCTTTTATTTTCTATCAATTTTACGTCTGGAAACTTATTTTTCATCATCAAACAACTCTCATCGGACGAATGATTGTCGACTACAATAATTTCTGCATCAAGTGTCGAAAGTGCTTCCTGAACACTTAAAACACATTGTTCCAGAAAGTAACGTACGTTATAATTAAGAATAATTACCGATAATTGCATGAAAAATATAAGGAATTGATTTTTTGGAAAGTTAGAAATTTTCGGCCAAACCTAATCGTAATGACCAATCGTTTTTGCTAACTCCAAAATCGAGTACCAGATTACTATTATTTTGTTTGTTCCATTTAATGCGTAGACCTGTTCCTACAGCTGGATTCCACTTTTTAAAATCATAGGTATCTAACTTTGAAACTGACGATATATTGGTAAAAAATACGGCTCCTATAAATCCATTTCTAGTAATATCTGTTCTGTATTCTGTTTCAAAATAAATCAAGGCGTTGCTTCGAAATCTATTTCGGGTAAAACCGCGACCTGTTTTACCATCGCGATCCCAACCTATACTGGGCAAATCAAGATAGTGAGGTTTTCCTCCAAAAGTAGACCAATAAAAAGCCCGATAAGCCAAAACTCTGTGTTTGTATTTATTAAAAGAATGATATTTTCGAGCATCAAAATAAATCGATTTCCATTTTTCACCATTTACTCCACTTGTATTGATTCTGTAATCTGCTTCAATATATAATCCTTGTTCAGGATTAACATTATTTTCTCTGGAATCGTACAATCCTTGCAGAGCAACTCCAAAAGAATTTCTGTCAGAGTAATCTCCGTTCATATATTTGGAATAATCTGTTTCATCGTTTATATATGATTCTTCTGAGATATTTTGATAATCATCTAATAAAAACCCTAATCCTAATCGAAAATTACCAATTATTTTGCGAGTTGCAAATTGATAGAAACGCCATTGTTGATAATCCAACGTAGACATTTTTTGATCCGTATTATGCCCACCTAATCCGTAAGTTGGTTGCGGATAAATCATATAGCGATAATCTCCAATAAAATTCCAGTTATTGTCTTTTGTATAAATATAACTTTGAATTGGAAAAACGTATTGCTTTGTAAAACTAAAATAAGGAGAAAATGTAACTTGAGACATTTTTGTCGTTTTACTGTCTCCAAGATAAAATGTTGTTAAAAAAGAAACTACTAATCCTGCACTTTTGTTTGCATCTATGGGCACTGGAAGCAAAGAAAAAGCCACTTTTTTATCTTGATTAATTCTTAACGAGTCATTTTTATGAAAAAGTTTATACAGCACATCCAAAATATCCTTTTTATCCTCATTGGGTATAGTATCATTTTGTGAATAACAAAATGAAGTCAGAAAAAAGAGAAATAAAACAATTAGATATTTCATACTTTTCATTCCTTAAGAATTTCATAGACAACTTCTTACAAATTTAAAATTTAATTTAAAACAGAAGCACATTTTAGGAATAATAAAAAAAGAAAGCAATTACGTAATTCTAAAAAGGTCTATTTTTGATTTTGAATAAAATTTTACTTTCATGAAAAACAAAATATTGATTCAAATTAACTCATTGCTTCTATTGTTTGCTATTGGATTTTTTGTACTTGGTTTTACTACTATTCAAAAAAAATATGATACAGATCAAGACTTAGTAAAGACCTCAACATGGTATATTACAGGCCCCGCTATTGAAAGTCAGCAGACGATTAACAATGTTCGCGAAAAGAAAGGCATAATTAAAGTTACAGCAAACAATAATCCGATTGGAGAGATTGAATTGAATGTTTTGATTACACCTTCAAATTCAAATGATGGTGCTCCTACTAATTTGTCTGATCAATCAAAATTCGTGAGTATTACTTATAGATCTTCTCATTTAATAAAACTGCAAGCCCGCGAAGGAAATGAAGAAGGAACTGGATGTATTCATGGAGGTTCGCATCCAAGAGTTGACATTTTACCTTCACCAAAAATGTTTACAACGATTAAAATTCCCTGGTCAGATTTTAAACAAGATGGTTTAGCTAATGGAAAACTCTTAAATATTCATAATCTTTGCAAATTCAATTTTGTGAATTACAATCCTGTTTCCGGGGCAACACTAGAAATTAAATCATTAATAGTTCAGATCTAAAAATATGAAAACAAGACTTTTTTATTTACTTTTCGTAAGTATATTATTTTCAAATTTCGGCTATAGCCAAAAAAAATCGGCAACTCAAAAAATAGACATTAATGGCGTTTGGGAAGATATTAATCCTGATGTTAAGAATGCAATTGTTATTATCTCTGAACAAAACGGAAAAGTTAATTTTTCGCATTACTTAGAATGGAAAGGACAAAAATTTGTAGAAAGCGGTACAGGAAAACGAATAGGAAACACAATTGGTTATACTGTAGATGTCACTTTACCTATTAAGGGCTGGGCAACAGCAGGAACTCACACTTTAACATTATCTGAAGATGGCAATACGCTGGAGGGAACTTTTGTAGATAACAAAAAAAGAACTGGACCTATCGCATTTAAAAAGATAAAATAGAAATAGTTTCAGGTTTCAAGTTATAACAAAACTTAAAACCTGAAACTTTTTATAAGTGTAATTGAATTTTATATTTATTGCATATTCTCATAACGTACAGCATTATAATCGAAAAAACCAGTGCCCAAATGATTCCAGGAATTCCTTCTCTGAAATATCCCGGAATAATATGAATTCCAGAAACTTTACACAAATAATAAACAACGCCCGGTAAAATGTAAATCAATAATGGATTGGCGGCTGCCGGCATGAAAAAGTTACTCCATTTGGTATGCTTTTTAATTTCTATTAACCAATACAGAAAATAAAATAAAACGGTACAAATAGCTGCCGAAAACATGGTCCAACTTGGAGTTCCTTTTATTTTTGAGATTCCAAAATAAGGTCTTAAAAAATATCCCGTCGCAAAAAACAAAATTGCAAAAGCTATTACTGCCCAATTTATTTTTGCGGGTACTTTGCGATCAAAAAACAATAACGAAATTACAACTCCTGCAGCAACTATTGAGGCATGCGTTAAATGTCCGGCAATAAAACTAAACCAAGACATTTCTTTCAATGCTGCACCTTCGGTAAGATTTATAACATTTGCTCCAACAGCAAGTACTAAAAAGGTAATCATTGCCCATAACTTGCCTCCAACAATCCAATAATACACTACTGTAACAAGATATGCCCAACCAATTAAACCTAGAATTCCCCACCATTTTGGTGTCATTCCTATTTTGCCGGTATCTTCCTGAACATATAAGAAATAAAGAATTATTAGAACCAAAATCCCACCATATTGCAAGGTGTTTTTTAACCAAATCGGGAAATCCTTGGCATATTTGTTCCAAATTAGAATTGGCATTGCATAAGCAAAAAGTCCCCACAAAGCAGGTGTTATTATCATTTTTGAAGCATCAAAACCTTCGGCGGCGTTAACCATAAAAACACCTATTATTATTAAAGCTAAAGCTCGTTTTAATGTATGTGTCCAAATCGTTTTTGCGCTATCGCCTTTAAGTAATCGGGCATTAAACGCGAATGGAATTGACATTCCAACTATGAATAAAAAAGCAGGAAAAACAGCATCTACAAAAGTCATTGCATCAGCATCGGCAGGCATATGTTTCATCCATTGAGGAACATTTACTATACTTGCCAATTCATTTACAAAAATCATAACAAAAATGGTGATTCCGCGTAAAGCGTCTATCGAAACAATCCTCTGATTGTATAAATTTTCTTTTATTTTCATAAATCACTATATTTTTAGCAATTCAAATATAGTATAATTATGAAATGACTGGTTACATTTGTTACATTAAATTTAATATCCATATCTTAGATTTGTTTTTTTATACTTTTACCAATATGTTATCATTTTTATCTCCAAAACCTTTTTTAAAAGATCTAATTCCAGAAAATTACATTGATATTCACTCGCATTTATTGCCAGGAATAGATGATGGTGCAAAAACAATAAATGACACGGTAAAACTTGTCAATGCGCTCGGGGATTTTGGAATATCTCACTTTATTACTACACCACATATAAGTCATTATGTTTGGAATAATTCTAGTGAGACAATCAATAATAAATATGAAGACACAAAAATTCAATTAAAAGAAAACAATGCAATAATTCCGCTTAGAGTGGCTGCTGAGTATTTTATTGATGATTGGTTTGAAAATCATTTAAAGAATGAAAAGCTTCTAACTTTGAAAGACAATTATATTTTGGTCGAGATCTCATATCAAAGTGCACCTATTCATTTGTACAAAACTCTTTTTGAAATACAAGTTGCAGGATACATACCAGTTTTAGCGCATCCGGAACGTTATCTGTATTTTCATAACAATTTTAATGAGTACGAAAAACTAAAAAAAGCAGGCTGTTTATTTCAATTGAATTTATTAGCAACGGTAGGTTATTATGGTGAAAGAATTCGCAAAGCTTCAGATGAACTTTTAAAAAAGGGGATGTATGATTTTACTGGAACAGATGTGCATCATATGCATCATATTAAAGCTTTTGACCAAAAATTAAAAATTAAGAACATATCTAATCTTAAGGAAATCATTGCAAACAATCATTTTTTTAAATTCTAGTTGCTTTAATACGCATTCTCTTCTCCTTTGAATATGTTGATAATTGTTTTTATGACGATTTTTATATCTAGCGCTAAACTCCAGTTTTCGATATACCAAATATCATATTCTACTCTATTTTCCATATCAACCAATTCTTTAGTTTCTCCTCTAAAGCCATTGACTTGCGCCCAACCCGTAATTCCAGGTTTAGCATATTGACGTACTAAGTAATTACTAATTAAATCGCTATATTCTTTTGCAAGATGCACCATATGAGGTCTTGGTCCAACAACAGACATATCGCCTAATAGAACATTAAAAAATTGCGGCAATTCGTCGATACTGGTTTTACGAATAAAAGCTCCAAATTTGGTTATACGACTATCTCCTTTTTCGGCTTGTTTTTTATGTGCCAATCCATTTACATGCATGCTTCTAAATTTAAAACACATAAACGATCGATTATCACGACCTGATCTTTCTTGTTTAAAAAAGATTGGTCCTGGCGATTCGATTTTTATAATTAGCATGATAATAGGAAATAACCATGGGAATATTAACAAAATAACAGCCGATGAAAAAACAACATCAAATACTTTTTTTGCAAGTCTGTTTACAGCAAATTCCAAAGGCTCTGTACGAAACATCAATACTGGAGTATTCTCATAAAAAGTAACCTCAACTTTGCTTGATTTTGTATAAAGCTGAAAATCCGGAATAAACTTAATACGCACCATATTTTGTTCACAAATTACAATTAGATTGTTGATTATTTCAATATTATCAATATGTAAGGCTACATACATTTCATCGACTTTTTTGTCGATAACAAATTTATTAATTTCGTCAAAACCTCCTAAAACTAAAGTAGAACTCACAAGTTCTGAATCAATTTTTTCATCAAAAAAACCTAAAAACTTATATCCGTAAGTTAGATCTTTTGCCAGTATTTTACGAATTTTTTCACCAGATTCATTAGCCCCAACGATGATAAAAGTTTTAAAATTATAACCTTGAGCTCTTATATATTTTAAAAGTGTCATCGAGACAAATCTCGAAATCATTAACAAAGCAAAGAATATCAAGTAAAAAGAACATAATCTAAGCCTCGAAATGTCGTAATATTTTAAGTAAACGACAAAAATTGATATTAAGGCCGCATGAATTAATAATTTTCTGATTGTCCTTACCAAAATCGACTCAATAGGTTCAACTCTAATACTTCTGTTGGAATCATTTTGAAGTAATAATGCCACCCAAATTAAAATAGACAACAATGAGACTGTTCTTTCTTCTCTCGATAAAAGTCTGTCTAAATTCCCAAATCTAGCCAAAGAAGATAAAATTATTGCCAAATTCAACAATACCACATCAACTAAAACAAACAAAAGTTTAAAATAGCGCGAAAAACGATAATGTGACAGTTTTTGTAAAATTTTCATACGGGGTTTTTGTCCTTAATCCTAAAACAAAAGTCTAACTAAAAATTGGTACCGCAAAATAGTATTTTTATTATATTTTTTGATACTATTTACAATCTATTCTTTAAAAGTTTACTTTTATGTTATGCAAATTTAATATTGCAGACCATGATTAAATCAATTTTATTCTTTTGCCTCATTGTATCATCTGCTAATGCACAAATATTAGGCTGTACCGATCCTGTTTCTTCAAATTACAATCCTAATGCTACTGAAAATGACGGAAGCTGTGTTTATAAGAACATCAAAGTAAAACCACAATATTCAAGAAATTTAAGTGATTCTATTAGGGAAACATCTGGAATAACAGCTTTTAACAATTTTCTGTGGACTCATAATGACGATCATGACAAGACAATTTATGGTCTGGATTCATTAGGAACAATTAGAAAAAAAATAATTCTGGACAAAGCCGTCAATCATGATTGGGAAGAAATCTCGCAGGACAGCACACACTTGTATATTGGTGATTTTGGGAATAATGCTTCTGGAAACCGAACGGATTTGAACATTTTGAAAATTGACAAAAAATCATTTTTAGAAGGCAACCCGACTATCGAAATGATTTCATTTCGTTACGCAGATCAAATTGATTTATCTACTAAAAAACCAAATACTACGAATTTTGATTGCGAGGCGTTTATTGTTTCAAAAGACAGCATTTACTTGTTTACCAAACAATGGAAATCGTCTAAAACCAGTATTTATGCATTACCAAATCAATCCGGAAATCACGTTGCACAACTAGCACATACACTTGACACGAAAGGCTTGGTAACGGGCGCCACTTTTTTGGAGTCAAAAAAACTAATTGTTCTTTGCGGATATTCTAAATTAGGAAAACCTTTTCTGTACCTTTTATACAACTATAAAAACAATGATTTTTTATCAGGAAATAAACGTCGAATTGATTTAAAACTCCCATTTCATCAAATTGAAGGAATTGCGACCAAAGATGGCTTACATTATTATTTAACTAATGAAGCTTTGGTTCGAAAACCAATTTTAAATGTCCCACAACAAATACACTGTCTTGACTTAAGTTCAATCTTGAATTCCTATCTCCATAATTAATTCGCAAATAGCAATATAATAGTTTACTTTTGCAAAAAAGTTCTGTTTTATTAAAGATTCAAAACTTATAATTTATAACACCTAGTTTATAGTGAATTACTTATCTGTAGAAAATATATCGAAGTCGTTTGGAGAAAGAACTCTTTTTGACAACATCTCATTCGGAATCAACAAGGACCAAAAAATTGCTTTTATTGCTAAAAATGGTTCAGGAAAAACAACGATAATGAGTATTATCAATGGTTTGGATGAACCTGATACTGGTCAGGTTGTTTTGAGAAAAGGAATTAAAATGGCGTTTCTTTCGCAAGACAATAATTTACAAGATGAGTTAACTATTGAAGAAAGCATTTTTGCTTCTGACAATGAAACGCTTAAAATTATCGAAGCCTATGAAAAAGCACTCGAAAATCCTAATGACGAAGAAGCTTACCAAAAAGCTTTTGACGGAATGGACCAACATAATGCGTGGGATTTTGAAACGCAATACAAACAAATTTTATTCAAATTAAAACTGGAAGATTTTAAACTTAAAGTTAAAAATCTTTCGGGTGGACAAAAAAAGCGTCTTTCTTTGGCTATCATATTAATCAATCGTCCTGATTTGTTAATTCTTGATGAGCCTACCAACCACTTAGACCTTGAAATGATCGAATGGTTAGAAAGTTATTTTGCAAAAGAAAATATTACGTTGTTTATGGTAACGCACGATCGCTTCTTTTTGGAGCGCGTTTGTAATGAAATTATCGAGCTTGACAACGGAAAATTATACCAATACAAAGGAAATTACTCTTACTATTTAGAGAAAAAAGAAGAGCGAATTACCTCTGAAAATGCGAGCGTTGACAAAGCCAAAAATCTATTCACAAAAGAATTAGAGTGGATGCGTCGTCAGCCAAAAGCGAGAACTACAAAATCGAAATCGCGTCAGGATGATTTTTACGTAATTAAAGAAAAAGCACAAAGCCGACGTAAGGAAAACAAGGTCGAACTTGAAATTAATATGGAACGTATGGGAAGCAAAATTATTGAGCTTCACAAACTTTCTAAAAAATTCAAAGACAAAGTTATTCTTGATAATTTTAGTTTTGATTTCCAACGTGGCGAAAGAATTGGAATTATTGGTAAAAATGGAACTGGAAAATCTACTTTCCTTAATTTACTTACCGGAACAATTCCACCAGATACTGGTCGCGTTGTAAAAGGAGATACTATTAAAATTGGTTATTACACACAATCCGGAATCAACCCGAAACCAAATCAACGTGTAATTGACATTATTAAAGAATACGGAGAATTTATTCCGCTATCAAAAGGCAGAATGATCTCGGCTTCACAATTATTGGAACGTTTTCTTTTTGACGCCAAAAAACAATACGATTTTGTTGAAAAATTAAGTGGAGGAGAATTGAAACGTTTGTACTTATGTACGGTTTTAATTCAGAATCCTAACTTCTTGATTCTGGATGAGCCAACAAACGATTTGGATATTGTAACGCTAAATGTACTTGAAAGTTTCCTTTTAGATTATCCGGGTTGTTTACTTGTAGTATCGCACGACCGTTATTTTATGGACAAAATTGTCGATCATTTATTTGTTTTTAGAGGACAAGGTGAAATAGAAAGTTTTCCAGGAAATTATTCAGATTTCAGAGCGTATGAAGATAGCGCCGATGTTGCTCAAAAAGAAGAAAACAAAGCCGAAAAGAAAGATTGGAAACAAAATAATCCGACAGGAAATTTAACTTTCAACGAGCAAAAAGAATATCAAAAACTTGAAAGAGAAATTAAAGATTTAGAAATTGATAAAACTAAAATCGAACAATTATTCTCTGACGGTAAAGTTGCTGATGCTGACATTGAGAAAAAAGCAAACGAACTACAAAACATCATAAAAAAAATAGATCAGAAAGAAGAACGTTGGTTTGAACTTTCGGCTAAAATGGAAGGATAGTTTTTTTTTAGTTTTTAGTCGCAATATTTAGTCGCAGTTTTCAGTCTCAGTAACAGTTTTCAGTTGTTGTGGTGTAATATCACTTTTTATTTAAAATAGGATTTTTCTTTCTTTTTTTTACTATTCTTGTAGAAAAAGAAAAATGGATTTTAAAGAATTATTGGCATATAAGAAGTCTTTTGAACTGGCAATGGAGATTTTTAAAATTTCGAAAATATTTCCGAAAGAAGAAAAATATTCATTAACAGATCAAATTAGGCGCTCTTCAAGAAGTGTTTCTGCAAACATTGCAGAATCTTATAGAAAAAGAAGATATACAAATCACTTTATAAGCAAGTTAACAGACAGTGACGCTGAAAATTCAGAAACCAATGTTTGGTTAGAATTCGTCCTAAAATGTGAATATATAAATCAAGAAAAATTTGACTGCTTAAATGCTAAAAATCTTGAAATTGGAAAACTAATAAATTATATGATAAATAATCCATCTAAATTTGGATGTTCTATTTAGCATTTAAACTGAGACCATAAACTGAAAACTGTCACTGAGACTGAAAACTGCGACTGCGACTGAATACCGAAAACTAATTTTTACTATATTGTGCCTTAATAATAACCCATATTTTAAAAAAAAATGAAATACTTATTATCTTCTCTATTAGCTTTAACGCTTTTTATTTCTTGTAATAATAGCGAAAAAGAAACAATCAAAGAACCTCAAAAAACAGATTACACAGCTGAAAACGAAAAAGAGATAACAGATTATATCGCTAAGAACAACTTAACAGCACAAAAATCTGCTTCTGGACTATATTATATTATCAAAGAGCCGGGAACAGGTGTAAAACCTACGTCAACTTCAAATGTTACTGTAGCTTACAAAGGTTATTTTACGGATGGTAAAGTATTCGACCAAAGTGATGCTGCAGGAATTTCTTTTCCTTTAAATAAAGTGATTCCAGGTTGGACTGAAGGGATTACTTATTTTAAAGAAGGTGGAAGCGGACTTTTATTAATCCCTTCGCACTTAGGTTATGGAAGCGATAGCAATCCAAGAATCCCTGGAGGCTCAGTACTACTTTTCGATGTTAAACTGCTTAAAGTTAACTAGGTCAAAGCCATATCATTTCATAAAAAAACCACAACAAAATTTATTCTGTTGTGGTTTTTTTTATATCCAGAAAACCGAGACTGAGAACTAATCTTACCAAGGAATCGGATTATAATCTTTTAGGAATTTTCCGCACCAGTGTTTTCCAGTATTGATTCCGTCAAATAATGGATCCATAACTCTGGCAGCTCCATCTACTATATCAAGTGGCGGTTGAAAATCTTCTAATTCTTGTTTCTTTTTGGCCAATTCAGCAGGATCTTCATCCGTTACCCAACCTGTATCAACAGCATTCATAAAAATACCATGCTTTGCCAAAGTTCCAGATGATGTATGCGTTAACATATTTAAAGCAGCTTTTGCCATATTAGTATGCGGATGACGATCTTCTTTAAAAAAGCGATGAAACTTTCCTTCCATAGCTGAAACATTTATAATATGTTTTTGCCCTGTATTATCTTTCTTCATTACTTCTGAAAGTCTATTACATAATACAAAAGGCGCAACAGAGTTTACCAATTGCACTTCGATCATTTCTGTAGTTTCAATTTGACCTAAACGCAAACGCCAACTGTTTGTTTTTCGTAAATCTACTTGTTGTAAATCGGCATCGAGTTCTCCTTCTGGAAAAACCTCATTTGCTACCAATGCATTGTCAAAAGAATATGGAATCTGCGATAATTTTGCCGAAGCTCTCAAACCAATTCCAGGTTCTGGCCCGTGCCAAGTTACCGGCATATTTTCGTTAGACGAAGCTCCGCTTGTCAAGATTTTTAGTTCATCTAAACAATTAACGTGATCTAATAATAATTCTTGCGCTTGTTTTGGTAATGACGACAACGACAGTTCTTCATTCTCCATTAAATGCGTATAAAATCCGGCAGGACGGCGAACTGTTTGTGCGGCGTTATTAATTAAAATATCTAATCGCTCGTATTTTTGTTCGATAAAATTACAGAATATCTCTACACTAGGAATATGTCTTAAATCTAAACCGTGAATTTTTAAACGATGTCCCCAATCCATAAAATCGGGTTCTTTAGAAAAACGTAATGCCGAATCTACAGGAAAACGTGTTGTTGCAATAACAGTTGCCCCACCACGCAAAAGCATCAATGTAATATGGTATCCAATTTTTAAGCGAGAACCGGTGATAACCGCTACTTGTCCTTTTACATTGGCTGTTTGAAAACGTTTGGCATAATTAAAATCACCACACTCTGTGCACATAGTATCATAAAAATGGTGCATTTTGGTAAACTCCGTTTTGCACACATAGCAATTTCTGGGCGTTTCGAGTTCTAATTGTTCTTTATGCGCAAGATCATGAAAAGCTAATAATTTAGGTGCAACAAATACACTTGCTTCACGAGCATGACGAATTCCGGTTTCTTTACGAGCCGTTTTATCTTTCTTCTCTTTCTTTCGTTTGGCTGCCAGAACTCCATCCTTGATTCTTCTCGAAAATTCATCTCGATCAGGTCTAGAAAACATACCAGCTTCTTTAATCAAAGCAATTCTTTGTTCCTTCGGGATTTCAAATATTTGATCTGTATTAGTATTCAATTGTGCCAAAATAGCAATGCAACGATTAATCTCTTCTGAGGTTATTGTATTCTTGCTTTCCACTTCTTCATTCAACATTATAAAACGTATTACTATTAGCTTAATGCGCAAATATAGCATTTTTAAAAGTCGTAAAGCCCAAAGTCGAAAAGTCTTAAGGTCTTAAAATGGATGCGACACTTTGAACTTTGGGCTTAAAGACTTTCGACTTTACGACTATTATGCCTTTTTTGTATCTTCGCGCCTACTTGTAATTCTTTCTATGCTATTTCACATAAAATCTTATTTAAAATTCCTTTGGAATTCAAAAAACGAACACGGAGTACATTCGCCTTTTGTGTTTAATTTGTTGACGAAATGTTTTTATGATAAAAAATCAAAACCCGAATATTTGATTCTGAAAAAATATCGAAAATCGCTTCTAGACAACAAAAAATTCATCGATGTAACTGATTTTGGTGCCGGATCAAAAGTTTTTAAATCAAACAGAAGACAAATTTCTAAAATTGCTTCGACGGCAGGAATATCTGCAAAACGTGCCGAATTACTTTTTAGAGTTACTAATTATTTTCAGCCAAAAAACATTCTTGAAATAGGAACTTCATTAGGTTTGGCTACTTCTGCACTTGCATTAGGCAATCAAAAAGCAAAAATAATTACTCTTGAAGGTTGTCCTCAAACGGCAACTGTTGCTAAAAATCATTTAGAAAATTTTGATTGCAAAAATGTTGATACCATTATAACTGAATTTGAAAACTTTTTAGTTTCTACCAATCTTCAATCTACAGATTATGATTTAGTATATTTTGATGGCAATCATTCTAAAAAAGCTACTTTAGCTTATTTTGATCTTCTATTAACGACTGTTACAAACGATTCAGTTTGGATTTTTGATGACATTCATTGGTCTTTAGAAATGGAAGAAGCTTGGAACGAAATAAAAAACCACCCAAGGGTTACGGTAACAATAGATACTTTTCAGTGGGGATTTGTTTTTTTTAGATACGAACAGGAAAAAGAACATTTTGTGATCAGAGCATAAAAAAAATGACAACCATTTCTGATTGTCATTTTAATACTTCTTCAAGCTATTTTATTTTTTAGCTTCGGCAGTTTCTTTAGATTTGGCTCCCATTCTATTTAAAGTATACATAGGTGCAAATTTCAATTTTAAACCTGCAATTTTTCTATTATCTGATGAAGTAAGACCTTCTTTCTCAACTGTATTTTTTCGGCTGTCAAGCGCTTCATACATTAATTTAATTTCGTCCCAGTCTTCTCTCGAATAACTATCTTTATTATTCTCTACCGTATGAACAAATTGTTGATAAACGCTATGAATGTTTTTTGCATTTACCCAAGCAAAACTCATATCATCCCCAATTTTACCTTCACCAAACAAAGCATTACGTAATTGTTGTTTCGGACTTGGAGCTGGAGGAGCCAGAACCTTAACCATTTCATTTCTAAACTCTTCGTATTTTACTTTACTTGTGTTGATTTTCTCTATATCGGTTTTATTATCTTTAATATCCGCAAGTGCTACTTGTGCATTTGTTACTCGTCTGTCATATTCTGCTTCAACATCTTTCCAGTCCGCTTTTAAATCATCGGCTTTAACATTTTTAATAGAATCGACGTAAGAAACGTATGAATCGATTGTTTTTTGAGCCTTTTCTTGTTTTTCATCTTTACATGATGTAAAACCTAATGCAATTACTGCAAGTCCTGATAATAATGATATGTTCTTCATAATTCTGATTATTTAAGATTAGATAACAAATATAAGTTACAAATCAGTATGTACTTTTACACAATTATCACTTTTACAACATTTAAAACATGATAATTCAACAAAAATGAAAAAACATTGCAATTATGTAAAAATAACTCAAAATTACACAACACTATTTTTAAGTTATTTTTTAATATTCTAAGAGCAGAACAAAACTTCATACAATATAAAAAAACTTCAATTTGTAACATAATTCAATTTAAAACTACTTATCGTTTATTGAAAAGTGTTTTGTACTTTTAAATCCAAAATTGTAAATCAAAATGGCAGATCCATTAATTAAAATAACCAACATCAAACGAGATTTTGTTTTAGGAAACGAGATTGTTTATGTTTTAAAAGGTATCGATTTAGAAATCAACAAAGGTGAATATGTAGCTTTAATGGGACCTTCAGGATCCGGAAAATCGACTTTAATGAATCTTTTAGGTTGTTTGGATACACCAACATCTGGACGTTATATTTTGAACGGAAAAGATGTCAGTCAAATGAAAGACGATGAATTGGCAGGAATTCGTAATAAAGAAATTGGTTTTGTATTTCAAACCTTTAACCTCTTACCAAGAACAACAGCTTTAGATAATGTGGCATTACCCATGATTTATGCCGGATATTCAAAATCTGAACGTAACACCAGAGCTGTCGAAGTTTTAGAACAAGTAAATCTTGCCGATAGAATGGATCACCAACCTAATCAGCTTTCGGGAGGTCAACGCCAGCGTGTGGCTATTGCGAGAGCTTTGGTTAATAAACCTTCGATTATTCTTGCCGATGAACCAACTGGAAACTTAGACAGTAAAACTTCTGTAGAAATCATGAAACTTTTTGGCGATATTCATGCACAAGGAAATACCGTAATTCTAGTAACTCACGAAGAAGATATCGCTGCTTATGCACATCGAGTAATTCGTTTGCGAGATGGGTTGATAGAAAGTGACACTAGGAAATAATTTTAGATTTCTGATTTTAGATTTTAGATTATTTTCTAAATCTAATTTTTGAGTTATAATTTTCAATCTAAAATCATAAATCTACAATCTAAAATAAATCATGAAAGTATATACAAAAACAGGAGATAAAGGAACAACAGCTCTTTTTGGAGGCACACGTGTTCCTAAAGATCATATTAGGATTGACAGTTATGGAACTGTCGACGAACTGAACTCTTATATAGGACTTATTCGCGATCAGGAAATGGATGCGCATTACAAAACAATTTTAATCGAAATTCAGGATCGTTTATTTACCGTGGGTGCAATCTTGGCAACTCCGGCAGAAAAAGAAGTTTTAAAAAATGGAGAACTTCGATTGAAAAACCTAGGAATAATAGATTCTGATATTGAATTATTAGAGAATGAAATTGATAAAATGGAAGAAAGTCTTCCGCAAATGACTCATTTTGTTTTACCTGGAGGGCACCCAACTGTGTCACATTGTCATATTGCACGCTGTATTTGTCGTCGTGCCGAACGTTTGGCAGTCCATTTAAGCCATAATGAGCACGTTCCCGAAATAGCAATCAAATACTTAAACCGACTTTCTGACTACCTTTTTGTCTTGGCACGAAAGTTGTCCTCAGACTTAAAAGCGGATGAAGTGAAATGGATTCCCAGAAAGTAAGCTTTCTGCAAGTTCCAAGTTTTTGAAATCCCAAATTCCAAGGAAAAATTAAAAAAATTCTGCGAATTTAAATAATAACAAAGTTCCAAATATTGGTGTTTTTAGATTCCTTTTTTGGAATTTGGAATTTAATTTTTGGAATTTAACAAGAGACGTTCTTAAATTTTCTTAAAATAAATCAAAATTTACTTGTCTTTTTCAGTAAAAAATTTATTTTTGCACAAACTAAACAGATAACAGATGTATTGGACATTAGAATTAGCATCTTATTTAAGTGATGCCCCATGGCCTGCTAACAAAGACGAACTTATTGACTACGCTATTAGAGCTGGTGCTCCATTAGAAGTAGTAGAAAACCTTCAGTCTATCGAAGATGAAGGAGAGATATATGAATCAATGGAAGAAATTTGGCCAGATTATCCAACAGACGAAGATTATCTTTGGAACGAGGATGAATATTAAAAAATAAACCAAAGAAAAAAGTCTCATCACAGAGGCTTTTTTTTTGGTTCAAATACACATTTACATAAAATAGAAATACAATAAATCATGAGTTTCATAAACAGTATTATTAAAGTCTTTGTAGGTGATAAATCACAGAAAGATGTCAAAGCTTTACAGCCTTATTTAAATAAAATTAAAACATTCGAAACCAGCTTAATGGCTTTGTCTCACGACGAATTAAGAGCTAGAACCGCATTTTTTAAAGAAAAAATAAAAGAAGCCAGAGCTGACAAAGATGCTAAAATTGCTTCGCTTAAAGCAGAAGTAGAAAACATTGAGGACATCGACAAAAGAGAAGATCTTTATGATGCTATTGACTCTCTTGAAAAAGAAGCGTACGAAATCTCAGAAAAAACATTGTTAGATATTCTTCCTGAAGCTTTTTCTGTTGTTAAAGAAACAGCTCGTCGTTTTAAAGACAATTCTTTTATTGAAGTTACTGCAACTCCAAAAGATAGAGAATTCTCGGCTTCAAAAACTTACGTTACTATAGAAGGTGACAAAGCTACTTGGGCTAACAAATGGAATGCTGCCGGTAAAGAAATCACTTGGGACATGATTCATTATGATGTTCAGTTAATTGGTGGTATGGTTTTGCACGAAGGTAAAGTTGCCGAAATGCAAACAGGTGAAGGTAAAACTTTGGTTGCTACACTACCTCTTTACTTAAACGCTTTAACCGGAAACGGAGTTCACTTAGTAACGGTGAATGATTACTTAGCAAAACGTGATAGTACATGGAAAGCGCCTTTATTCGAATTTCACGGTTTAACTGTTGATTGTATCGATAATCACCAACCAAGTACTGAACAAAGAAAAAAAGCATACGACGCCGATATCACTTACGGAACCAATAACGAATTTGGTTTTGACTATTTAAGAGATAACATGGCACACTCTCCTAGCGATTTAGTGCAAAGAAAACACAATTATGCAATTGTCGATGAGGTCGATTCTGTATTAATTGATGACGCTAGAACACCACTTATTATTTCAGGTCCGGTTCCTCAAGGAGACCGTCATGAATTTAATGAGTTAAAACCAAAAATCGAAAACTTAGTTGCTCAACAACGTCAATTAGCAAATGGTTTCTTATCTGAAGCTAAAAAGTTAATTAAAGAAGGAAACACTAAAGAAGGTGGTTTCTTATTATTGAGAGCTTACAGAAGTTTACCTAAAAATAAAGCATTAATTAAATTTTTAAGTGAAGAAGGAATCAAACAATTGCTTCAAAAAACTGAAAATCAATACATGCAGGATAACAATCGCGAAATGCATAAAGTGGATGAAGCTTTGTATTTTGTAATTGAAGAAAAAAACAATCAAGTTGAATTGACTGATAATGGTATCCAATACCTTTCAGGTGATACTGATGCTGACTTTTTCGTACTTCCGGATATTGGAACTGAAATTGCTGCCATCGAAAAACAAAAATTGGATAAAGACGCTGAAGCAGAAGCTAAAGAAAGATTATTCCAGGATTTTGGAGTAAAAAGCGAGCGTATCCACACCCTTACTCAACTTTTAAAAGCGTATGCTCTTTTTGAAAAAGATGTAGAATACGTGATCATGGACAACAAAATTATGATTGTCGATGAGCAAACAGGTCGTATCATGGATGGTCGTCGTTATTCTGACGGCTTACACCAAGCAATCGAAGCTAAAGAAAATGTAAAAATCGAAGCTGCTACACAAACTTTTGCAACTGTTACATTACAGAATTATTTCAGAATGTACAGCAAATTAGGTGGTATGACTGGTACAGCAGTTACAGAAGCTGGAGAGTTATGGCAGATTTATAAATTAGACGTTGTTGAAATTCCAACAAACCGTCCGATTTCAAGAATAGATAAAGAAGATTATATCTACAAAACAACAAGAGAGAAATTTAATGCTGTAATCGAAGATGTAACTGAATTATCAAACGCAGGAAGACCAGTTTTAATTGGAACAACTTCTGTAGAGATTTCAGAATTACTAAGCCGTATGTTGAAAATGAGAGGCGTTACACACAACGTTTTGAATGCTAAAATGCACAAACAAGAGGCTCAAATTGTAGAAGAAGCAGGAAAAGCCGGAGTTGTAACTATTGCAACAAACATGGCTGGTCGTGGTACCGATATTAAATTATCTCCAGAGGTAAAAGCTGCCGGAGGTTTAGCAATCGTTGGTACAGAACGTCATGATTCTCGTCGTGTAGACAGACAGTTACGTGGTCGTGCAGGACGTCAGGGAGATCCGGGAAGTTCTCAATTTTATGTTTCTCTTGAAGATAACTTAATGCGTTTATTTGGTTCTGAAAGAGTTGCTAAAGTTATGGACAGAATGGGACTTCAGGAAGGTGAAGTTATTCAACATTCAATGATGACTAAATCTATCGAGCGTGCTCAGAAAAAAGTAGAAGAAAACAACTTTGGTGTTCGTAAACGGTTATTAGAATATGATGACGTAATGAACTCTCAACGTGAAGTAGTTTACAAACGTCGTCGTCACGCATTATTTGGTGAGCGTTTGAAACTGGATATTGCAAATATGTTATATGACACTTGCGAGTTAATCGTGAGTCAAACTAAACCAACAAATGATTTCAAAAATTTCGAATTTGATTTGATTCGTTATTTCTCAATCACTTCTCCAATTGCCGAAGCTGATTTCTTGAAATTATCTGATAACGAAATTACAGGAAAAATATACAAAGAAACTTTGGCATTCTACACAGAAAAAACTGAACGTAGTGCAAGAGAAGCTTTCCCTATTATTAAAGGAGTTTACGAAGAGCCAAACAATCATTTTGAGCGTATCGTAGTTCCATTCACTGACGGAATCAAAACATTGAATGTTGTTACAGATTTGAAAAAAGCTTATGAAAGCCAAGGTGCTCAATTAATTGCTGATTTCGAGAAAAATATTACTTTATCAATTGTAGATGAAGCTTGGAAAAAACATTTACGTAAAATGGACGAATTGAAACAATCTGTTCAATTGGCCGTTCACGAACAAAAAGATCCATTGCTTATCTACAAATTGGAAGCATTTAATTTGTTTAGAGGAATGTTGGACAACGTTAACAAAGAAGTTATTTCATTCTTATTTAAAGGTGATCTACCAGCTCAAAACGTTACTTCTGAAATTCACGAAGCAAAAGAAGTTCGTCAAAAAGAAAACTTCAAGTTAAGTAAAGACGAAATTGTAAACAGTGAAGAAATTAACCGCGAAGCTGGAGAAACACAACAACGTCAGGTTACAGAAACCATTGTGAGAGATATGCCAAAAATCAACCGTAATGATACTGTAACAGTTCAGGAAGTTGCAACTGGCAAAACTGAAGAAATGAAATTTAAAAAAGCTGAATCTTTAATCGCTTCTGGCGCTTGGGTTCTTGTTAAATAATATTTTTTTAGTTACAGTAACAGTTTACAGTATTCACTGACAGTGACAGTTTATATTAATGCTGAAATACTTAATATTACATATCAAACCCGACAGGTCTTAAAGATCTGTCGGGTTTCTTTTTTTTAAATAGTTTGCAGACTGAATACTGAGACTGCGACTGAATACTGTAAACTGCCACTAAAAAACTTTTATGTTAAATGACAAAAATCATAATGTTTAAAAAGAATAAAATGTACTTTTGCATTCGAAACAACGAAACAACTCTTGAAGAAGTTTTTTATCATATTACTTTCCTGTATGCTATTAGTGCCATCATTTGGCAGTTTCTTTGTTTATACTTCATTCAAACTAAATCAGGATGAAATTACAAAAACCATTTGTGTACAACGAAAAATGGTTTTTAATACTTGTAACGGTCGTTGTGAACTTCAGAAAAGTTTAAAAAAATACGCCGATAACGAAAAGAAAATGCAAAACAACCTGAAAGAAAAAGCAGAGATTGTTTACATTCAAAATACCTCTACAACAGAATACAAATTAGTAGCACCAATTCAATCTAAAGCAAATCTTTTTGCTTCATTAGACGCAAAACCAATTGCCGTTTCTATCGCTACTTTTCGTCCTCCATCCTATTTTATATAATTTTTTAAATCAGATTTCATTTTCATAATTGAAATCCATTTTTCATTGTTTCAAAATCAATGAAAAAGCGTTTACGCATTTTTTACATTTAAAAATCAAATTATATAAAATTCATAAAATGAAAAATACTTTATACAGAGCTTTTGCTATTGTAACACTTTCTATCGCCCTAGTTTCATGTTCAAACGATGATAATCAAGAAGTTTCAGGAAACGGAAAACTAATTTTAGAATTCGATAACGCTTACGGCTCAAACGATCTTATTTTAAACACACAAGGAAACACAACCTCTAATAACGAAGTGCTTAAAATTAGTTTAGTTAAATATATTATCAGTAATGTAGTTTTAACTAAAGCTGACGGAACTACTTTTACATATCCAAAAAGCAAAAGCTATTTTATTGCTGACGAAGCAACTGCTGCCGGACGCGAATTTGAACTTACAGATGTTCCTGCCGGAGATTATGTAAAAGTAAAATTTGGAATTGGAGTTGATGAAGACCAATGGAAATTAGGTGCTTCAGGTCAGGGAGATTTTCTCGCTAAGGCAGATGCTGCGGGCATGATGTGGTCTTGGGCTGCTGGTTACAAATTTCTGGCTTTCGAAGGCACTTTTACTTCGCCAACGGTTACTACTCCAACATCTTTTATGATTCATACCGGAAAAACCGGAACAGATTACAATTACACCGAAGTCACTGTTGATATGCCAACAAAAGCTCTGGTACGTACTACAATTACTCCAGAAGTTCACTTGATTACTGATCTTTCTAAAATCATTGACGGTAAAAACAAAATCAAACTTTCAGACAACAATATGGGCGGAATGGGCGCTATGATTATGGGCGGAGCAAATTTACCATTAATTACCCAAAACATCAGCGCTATGTTTAGAGTAGATCACGTACATAACGACTAAATTAATTTTCGGAAGCACAGAAGTTATGTTTTAGCAAAAACAAAATATTCCCTTATAATTACTGGGATAAAATACCTTTTGTGCTTCTAAAAAAATCAAAGAGATCATGCTGAAAATAAAACATTTTCTATGGTTGATGATTCCGTTGTTATGGAGTTGCTCTGATCAGGACGACGAATATGTAAATATTCCTTTAGAATTTACTGTTCCGTCAAATTTTCCTGCTTTAGCGTACAACATTACACAGAATCCACCAACTGAAAAAGGGTTTGAATTGGGAAAAAAACTGTTTTACGACGGACGCTTAGCATCTGACGGAGTAGTTTCCTGTGGCTTTTGTCACATTCAAGCCAATGCCTTTACACACCACGGACACACTGTAAGTCATGGTGTAGACAATGCTCAAGGAACTAGAAATACACCATCAATTCAAAATCTGGCTTATCAAAGTGTTTTTATGTACGATGGAGCCTCAGATCATTTAGACTTACAACCTCTTATTCCGCTTAAAAGTATTATTGAAATGAATGGCGATTTGAACGCCATTTTAAAAATGATGAAAGCAGATAAGAACTATAAAAAACTATTTGGTCAGGCTTTTGACGATGGTGCAATTACAACCGAAAATATGCTTAAAGCGCTTTCGCAATTTATGGTTATGGTTACCTCATCTAACTCAAGATTTGACAAATACAGGCGAAATGAAACTGGCGGAAGTTTATCGACCGATGAATTGGCTGGATATGATTTGTTTAAATCTAAATGTGCTTCATGCCATGCAACAGATTTACAAACTGATAATTCGTTTCGAAATAATGGTTTGGCTGTAAATCCAATGGTAAATGATATTGGACGTTATAGAGTAACAGAACTGGCGAGTGATTACTACAAATTTAAAGTGCCAAGTTTAAGAAATGTAGAAGTTACTGGTCCTTATATGCATGATGGACGATTTGGAACTCTTGAAGGCGTTTTAGATCATTATGCTAGCGGAATTGAAGATTCTCCGACTTTAGATCCATTATTGAAACAAAATGGAAAATTTGGAATTACTCTTTCAGCAAGCGAAAAACAACAAATAATTGCTTTTCTAAAAACGTTGACTGACAATCAGTATTTGACTGATAAACGTTTTTCTGAATATTAAAAAACATAATGAAAACTGAAGTCCTAGCCCCGATAGAGGCGGTATCCTTTTTTAAGACAATTTTTCATTGCCTTAAAAAAGATATAGCCGAAAGCGGGATTAGCTTCTAAAAAAATAATTAAAATGAAAAAAATAATAGTTATCTGCACTTTATTCATTGGTTTTTCAGCCTTTAGTTCTACAGTAAAAGATAGTATTTCGACTTTTACTTTTCAGCGTTTGGCTATGATGGAAGATTTTGACTGTGATGCTTGCGGTTGCTCTGCAAGTGGCGGAAGTATGGGGTTTGCTTCGATGCTAAATAATAATTTTGTTGGCCTGAGATATATGAAGCAAAGTTATACGAGTCGCGATGGAATTTTTGCCAACTCTCCGTGGATTGATGAAAATTTCAATACTATTCAGGCCTGGGCAAGAATTCCTGTGACAGATAAAATTCAAATTTCGGCATTGGTTCCATATCATTTTAATGATCGAAAATTAACTGCCGGAACAGAAAGTATTCAAGGTTTGGGAGATATTACCGTAATGGCATTATATACGGTTTTTGAAACAAAAAAAGACAGTACCTTTTTTACGCATAAAATAAATCTTGGTGGAGGTGTAAAACTTCCGACAGGAAAATTTACGGAGGCGAATAATTTAGGAAGTGTCAACCAGAGTTTTCAGTTAGGAACCGGAAGTTGGGATTTTCCGCTGATTTCTGAATACGTGATTAAACACAAAAATCTAGGATTAAACACTACTTTGAATTACATCTTTAAAACTGAAAATAGTAAAAATTACCAATATGGCGATCAATTTAATTATGCAGGAACGTTCTTTTATTTATTCGATTTAAAATCGGTTCAAATTGTTCCGCAAGCTGGTTTGGCAGGCGAAAAGTACCAAACAAACAGGCAACATAATTTGGATTTACCAAATACTGCCGGTGATATCTTGTTTGGAAAATTTGGTATTGAAGCTGGAAAAGATAAATTTTCGGTTGGAATAAATGCTATGCTGCCTATTAGCCAAAATCTTTCTAACGGAAATATGGAAGCTAATTATAGATGGAGTGTAAATCTGAATTATACTTTATAGAAAAGGTTCAAAGTTGCAAAGTAAGAAAGGCTTTTTAGTTACGAATTACACAAATTTTTAAACTATTTTAATTAGTAAAAATTTGTGTAATTCGTGGCTAACTTTTACCTAGGATTTTCTTCGTAATATCTAGCTTCAATTCGTTTTATATCTTTAATCGAATTTCTAGCCCAAGACAAACGTTTTTCAAGAATTTCTTGATCAGATAAATGCCAATCAATATCTGAGTTGCGTAATCTGTTTGTCAAATTCTGAATAATGATCGCTGCCGAAACAGAAATATTTAGACTCTCTGTAAAACCAACCATGGGTATTTTTAGAAAACCATCGGCTTTTTCCAAAATCTCTTCTGATAGTCCGTCTCTTTCTGTCCCAAAGAATAATGCACTTGGTTTTGTAATATCGAAATCCTCCAGCAAACAATCATTTTCGTGCGGCGTTGTCGCAATAATTTGATAGCCCTTATTTTTTAAAGTCGAAATACAATTGGTAACAGAATCAAACTGGTTAATATCGACCCACTTTTGGGCGCCCATTGCAATTTCTTTATCGATCTTTTTTCCGTAACGTTGCTCGATAACATTTAATTCTTGTATTCCAAAAACTTCGCAGCTACGCATCACCGCACTTGTATTGTGCATCTGAAAAACATCTTCGACAGCAATCGTAAAATGTTTAGTTCGGTTTCCAAGTACGTTTAAGAATCTTTCTTTGCGATTATCTGTTAGTATATTTTCGAGAAAAGCGAGGTAATCTAAATCAATCATTATTTATTTTTTTATTGCTAAGTATTTTTTTTATTACATCATATAATACAAAAGTATTCCAATCTTCTTTATATGAATAACCTCTATTAATCTCTATTGGGTTTGTTTTAGAATAAACAGAAAAATACGAATTGAATAATCTAAATCTTAAATCATTCCAAGAAATTAGTACTTTTTCTTGTTTCATCAATTTTGAAACAGTTATTATAACACCTTCGGGATTAACTACAACATCTCCAATATAGAAGCATTCTCCTGCTTCAAATTCCTGAAGAAAATCATTAACCTGCTTGGTAAAATATAAATCCCAAAGCGTATTAATTATACTCACGTATAGATTATGCTTTTCTTTTTTCTTTATTCCAAAATAAGAATTGAACTTAATTTTTAAAACTTCATTATTGTAGTTTCTAATGTAGAATTGGTATTCTCGTCCAAAAACAAAGTAATATTTAAACCAATTGACACCACATCGAAAATCTTTGATATCAGAAGCTTTAAAAGAGGTAAAACTATTATTTACTAAATCTTTATCTTCAAAATGAATAAATTCAGGATGAAGATGCAAAGGTCTGTAATAATTATCTAAAAAACTTCTTTTAATCTTTACTTTAAGTTCCGTAGCCAATTTTGAGGTTATTTAATATTGGCTAAAATAAGTATTTAGTTTGAAAAATTTAGCATTTGATTATCTTTGAATTCATTCCATAAAATATCAGAATATGAAAATACCCGCAATTAAAAAAATCGAACTTTCTGAAATTGCCAAGTTACAGAAAATAGGTAGAGAAACATTTTATGAAACTTTTGCCGGAGATAATTCTGAGGAAAATATGAAAGATTATTTAGATGAAAAATTTGCAATTGGCAAACTGACAACAGAATTATCAAATCCTGATTCTGAATTTTATTTTGCACATACCGACAATCAAATTCTTGGTTATCTAAAAGTGAATTTTGGTGAAGCACAAACAGAGTTAAAAGATAAAGAGGGCTTGGAAATAGAACGTATTTATGTTTTACAAGAATTTCATGGACTCAAAGTGGGACAACTTTTATACAACAAAGCATTACAAATTGCAAAAGATGCAGACTTAAAATATATTTGGTTAGGTGTTTGGGAAGAAAATTTAAGGGCACAAAATTTCTACAAAAAGAATGGTTTTATAGCATTTGACAAGCATATATTTGTTTTAGGCGATCAAAAGCAAACCGATTTATTAATGAAACTAACTTTGAAATAACGAAATGAAAAAGAAATTAGTAGTTCTAACCGGCGCAGGAATTAGCGCCGAAAGCGGCATTAAAACTTTTCGTGACAGCGATGGATTATGGGAAGGTCATGATGTTATGGAAGTGGCAACTCCTGAAGGTTGGCGCAAAAATCAAGAATTGGTTTTAGATTTTTACAACAAACGCAGAGCGCAACTTAAAGAAGTGAAACCAAATTTAGGGCATCAAATTTTAGCCGAATTAGAACAAGATTTTGATGTCCATATTATTACTCAAAATGTAGATGATTTACACGAACGTGCCGGAAGCACAAAGGTTTTGCATTTACATGGAGAATTACTAAAAGTACGAAGCACTCAAAATCGAGATTTGATTTTGGATTGGAATAACGATTTATATACGGGCGATCTAGACAAAAACGGACATCAATTACGTCCGAATATTGTGTGGTTTGGCGAAGATGTTCCGGCACTTGAAGAAGCAATTTCGATTGTTGAAGAAGCAGATTATTTTGCCGTTATCGGAACTTCATTACAGGTATATCCTGCCGCTGGATTAATTTCATATACTTACAGTATTACACCTGTTTTTTACATTGATCCAAAGCCAATTGCGATTCCAAACATTAAAAATAAAGTTGAAGTTATTGCCAAAATTGCTTCAGAAGGAGTTTCGGATTTAAGAGATCGATTAAAATCAATTTAAAACCACGAATTGACTATTTGATGACCTCTAATCGCTAAATTCTGTTTATATTTGCACCTTTCGAAAAACAACATAACAATGACTACTTTAAACGAATTGAATGCTATATCTCCTATTGACGGACGATATAGAAGTAAAACTCTTTCTTTGGCACCTTTTTTCTCTGAAGAAGCCTTAATAAAATACCGTGTATTGGTTGAAGTTGAATACTTTATTGCTTTGTGCGAAGTCCCTTTACCACAACTTCAAGGTGTAAATTCAAATTTATACGACAGTTTACGAAACATCTACAAAAATTTCTCGACTGAAGATGCTCTTTGGATTAAAGAAACGGAAAAAGTAACCAACCATGACGTAAAAGCAGTTGAGTACTTTATTAAAGATGCTTTCGAAAAATTGGGTCTATCTCAATATAAAGAATTCATTCACTTCGGATTAACATCTCAAGATATTAATAACACTGCAATTCCGCTTTCTACTAAAGATGCGTTTGAGCAAGTTTATATGCCTTCTTTAATTACTTTAATTTCTAAATTAAAAGAATTAAGTGTAGAATGGAAAGACATTCCAATGTTAGCACGTACACACGGACAACCTGCATCTCCTACTCGTTTGGGAAAAGAAATTTTGGTTTTTGTGGAGCGTCTTGAAGAGCAAATGCGTTTGTTGTTCAACATTCCGTTTGCAGCTAAATTTGGTGGAGCAACAGGAAACTACAATGCACATCATGTAGCTTACCCACAAATCGACTGGAAACAGTTTGGTAATAAATTTGTAGAAACAGATCTTGGTTTACACCACTCTTTCCCTACAACACAAATTGAACATTACGATCACTTTGCAGCATTTTTTGATGCTTTAAAAAGAATCAATACCATTATCATCGATTTAGATCGTGATATCTGGACATATGTTTCAATGGATTATTTTAAACAAAAAATCAAAGCAGGAGAAATTGGTTCATCTGCAATGCCTCATAAAGTTAACCCAATTGATTTTGAAAACTCTGAAGGAAATTTAGGAATTGCTAATGCAATTTTCGAACATCTTTCGGCTAAACTTCCGGTTTCAAGATTACAGCGTGATTTAACTGACAGTACTGTTTTACGTAATATTGGAGTTCCAATGGGACACACTATTATTGCTTTTGAAGCATCTTTAAAAGGATTGAATAAATTACTTTTAAACGAAGCTAAATTTGCCGAAGATTTAGAAAGAAACTGGGCTGTAGTTGCAGAAGCAATTCAAACCATCTTGCGTCGTGAAGCATATCCAAACCCTTACGAAGCTTTAAAAGGTTTAACAAGAACTAATGAAGCTATTGATAAAAAAGCAATTCATAATTTTATTGCAACTTTAGAAGTTTCTGATGCTGTTAGAGCCGAATTAATGGCAATAACTCCTAGTAATTACGTAGGAATTTAAAGAAAACCTAAAATATTTTCTCAAAAAAAGCTATCTTTATCGATAGCTTTTTTTATTTACAAATCTTGTTAGGAAATTAGCCCAGCGTGCAATGAAAAGCTTTTAATAAAAAGCCGGAGGTAGATAGCTGGATTAGCTACTGAACAACAAATACCACCGTATGATTGCCTTAAACGCCGTTGCAGAAACTACACACCATTTACAACCACTTATAAGCGACTTGGGATTAATCCTGATGACCGCTGGAATCGCTGTTTTAATATTCAAAAAGCTAAAACAACCTCTTGTTTTAGGATATTTGATCGCAGGTTTTTTAGCAGGTAATCATTTTGACTTTTTTCCGTCTATAACAGATATGAAAAGTGTTGAAGTTTGGGCTGAAATTGGGGTTATCTTTTTGCTGTTTAGTTTAGGACTCGAATTTAGTTTTAAGAAATTGATGAAAGTTGGCGGAACGTCCTCGATAACCGCCATAACCCAGATTTTATTCATGACACTCATTGGATATTGTGTTGGTCAATGGATGGGATGGTCGAAAATGGATAGTATATTTCTTGGAGCAACGCTCTCTATTTCGTCAACCACTATTATTATTCGCGCCTTTGATGAACTTGGTGTTAAAGGAAAAAAGTTTGCCGGAATCGTATTTGGCGCTTTAATCGTCGAAGATATTGTAGCTATTTTGATGTTGGTTTTATTATCGACAATAGCAGTTAGCGATCAGGTTTCGGGCGGTGCATTATTACAATCAGTTTTAAAATTAGTATTCTTTTTAATTATATGGTTTTTGGGTGGGATTTTTATTATTCCAACAATCCTTAAAAAAGCAAAACACCTGTTAACAGATGAAATGTTACTTATTATCTCGTTAGCATTATGTTTAATGATGGTTATGTTTGCGGCAAACGTTGGCTTCTCGCCTGCTCTTGGTGCCTTTATTATGGGATCTATTATTGCAGAAACCACTCAGGCCGAAAAAATAGAGCATTTAATTCAGCCTGTAAAAGATTTATTTGGTGCTGTTTTCTTTGTATCGGTTGGTATGTTAATTAACCCTGACACTTTGATTACTTATATGCTGCCCGTTGCACTTATAACGCTTCTAACTATTTTCGGGAAAGCATTTAGTTCATCAATTGGAGCATTACTTTCTGGACAGCCACTTAAACAATCTGTACAAACGGGTATGAGTTTGGCACAAATTGGGGAGTTCTCGTTTATTATTGCTACTCTTGGAATGACCTTAAAGGTAACCAGCGATTTTTTATACCCAATAATTGTTGCTGTATCTGCAATAACCACTTTTACAACTCCATTTTTAATTAAATATTCTGACCCTTTTTCAGGATATTTAGAGCGAAAACTACCAAAAAAATGGATTAAAAACATCAACCGTTACAGTGTGAATGCACAAGCAATAAAATCTGTAAGTACATGGCAGATCGTGCTTCGTGCTTCTATCACGCAAATCATTTTACACACAATAATTATTACGGCTATTATTTTACTATCATCAAAATTTGTAGCTCCTTTAGTGGCAGAAACTCGTTTTGGAAACACTTTGGCCGCTCTTATTACATTAGTTGTAATTGCTCCGTTTTTGTGGGCCCTTTCTTTACGACGTGTAAAAGTTAACGAAGTGGAAACCTTATGGGAAGAGCGAAAATACCGTGGCGCGCTTTTGATGCTAATTTTAATAAGAATGAGTCTTGGATTATTTTTTGTTGGATTTCTATTAAATATCTTCTTCTCTCCTTTGGTTGCATTTGTAGCTTTAATTCTCGCGATTGGAGCTTACCAATTGTTCCCAAAGAAATTAAACGAGCAATATCATAAAATTGAAAATCATTTTTTGAAAAATCTAAACGATCGTGAAAATAAAAAAATAGACAGAAGATATGCCAATCTGATGCCTTGGGACGGTCACATGTCTATTTTTGACATTGGAAAAGAATCAAATCTGGCTGGAAAAACGTTGGAAGAACTGCGTATTAGAGAAAATCTGGGTATTAATATTGCCTTTATTAAACGTGGTGAAATCACAATTCCCATTCCAACAAAAAATGAACGCCTGTTTCCTGGCGACGAGATTTGCGTTATTGGTACCGATGAGCAAATTTCTCAATTCACCAATTATTTACAGAATGAAGTCGAAGCTGCAAAAAATGTAGACGAATCTGAAATCGTATTGCGACAGCTTGAAATTTCCAGTGAAGATTTTGTACAAAAAAGTATTGGACAATTTAGAGCAAAAACTGGTGGTCTTGTGGTAGGAATTGAAAGAAACGGTAATCGTATTTTAAATCCTGAATCACATTTGATCCTAGAAAACAATGATATTGTTTGGGTAGTTGGTGACAAAAAACGAATGAACGAGTTAACTAAAAAGAGCGTTAATATTCCAATATAAAAAGCTACTAAGGTACTAAGTTTCTGAGGTACTGAGTTTTTTTATAAAAACTGTAATCTTAGAAACTTAGTACCTTAGAAACTTAAAGACTTTACTTATTAGGTTGCGGTGTTGTACGCAAATATGGTTTTATATGGGTATGTCCTTTTGGAAATTTTGCCGGAATATCACTATCTGGAATAGCAGGTGCAATTACTACATCTTCACCATCCTTCCAGTTTGCCGGAGTTGCTACACTATAGTTTGTAGTAAGTTGTAAACTATCGATAACACGAAGTAATTCGTCAAAATTTCTTCCTGTAGATGCTGGATAAGTCAACGTAAGTTTTATTTTTTTATCTGCACCAATCACAAAAACAGAACGTACTGTAAATTTATCGCTTGCATTTGGGTGCAGCATATCATACAAAGTTGCTACTTTTTTATCTTCATCGGCAATGATTGGAAAATTAACCGTTGTATTTTGAGTTTCATTAATGTCCTTGATCCACTCTTTGTGAGATTCTAAACCATCGACGCTTAATGCTATTACCTTTGTATTTCTCTTTTTAAATTCCGGAACATAATTAGCTACCGTTCCAAGTTCAGTTGTACAAACAGGAGTAAAATCTGCAGGATGCGAAAACAAAACACCCCAAGAATCGCCTAACCATTCATGAAATTTAATTGTTCCTTCGGTTGTTTCTGCTTGAAAATCTGGAGCTATATCGCCTAATCTCAATGTTGACATAATTATATTTTTTTAGTTCATCTAAAATTAGTCAAAAAAAGAACAAGGAAAACATCGAAATTCTAAAAAAAAGTTAAAATTCTATTTTATCTATCGAATTACTATTTTCACTAAATAAAACGTACTACAAAATACCAAATGGCAAGGGTTAAAAAAGAAATTGGAATTCCAAAACCAATCATCATACTGCTTAATTTTGGTTTTAAACCATAAGTCGAAGCTAAGATTGCCCCTGTAATCATGGGAGCCATAGCAACTTCCATAATCGTAATTTTTATGGCCTCTGAATGTTGTTTAAAAACAAAAACATACAAAACTAAAATTATAAACGGAGCAATTATTAACCGAAAAAAAAGTCCAAGTCGCAAAAATTTCCAATGCTGACTTCTTCTATCAAAAGTAAGTTGTAATCCTACTGATAATAAAGCTAGCGGAGTAACAAAACTTCCAATTTTTAATAAAACTGTCTGAAGATTTACATCTAAATCATAGTGAAAAATATTCAACAAACACGCCACTACAAACGTAATAAACGGAGGAAAAAAGATAACCTTTTTAAAAATACTTAACGCATCCGGACTTCCTTTTGAATAAAATGCGGCTACAAAAACGCCCAGAGTAGAGACCACAACAAAGGTTCCGGGCTGATCTACTAGGATAGCAGTTTCTAATCCTTTCTTCCCAAATAAAGCTTCAATTATGGGATATCCTAAAAATGATGAATTACTTAATCCTGCTGTTAAAATTAAACAGCCAATTAATCTATTTGACCATCCTAACCTTCTTCCTAAAAAATGAAAAAATACACAGGCTAATAAAAAAGCAATCCAGCCGGCTAAAATTGGAAACAGTAATTCATTACTCCATTTTATTTTTGGAATATGGTATAAAGTTATCGCAGGTAAACACAAATAAATTACAATCTTGTTTAAATACTTATAGATATGAGTTGGAAAACGTTTTACTCTTTGTAAAACTAATCCAAGCGCAAGAAAGAAAAATATTAGTATAAAGTTGTTCATATCAAAGGTTCACAACAAAAATAGACTTTTATAGCAAATCTCAAAAAATTAAATTTTAGTTAAAAACTTTTTTATTTCCATAAACCTAACTACATTTGTAACATATTTTATTACAGTATGATTTCAGGTAAATTTGCCATAACGACCCACATTCTTACTTTGCTCACTAAATTCCCAAATGATTATTTATCATCAGAGTTTATTGCGGGAAGCATTAATTTGAACCCTGTTTTGGTTAGAAAAGAAATTGCCAATTTAAAGGCACATCATATTGTAGAAAGTAAAGAAGGTAAAAATGGCGGTACAAAACTGGCTGTTGATGCCTCGAAAATTACATTAAAAGAAATATTTGAAATGACTTTTGAAAACATTAATTTAGGTTACGCAAAAAATCAACCTAATCCGGATTGTCCGGTTGGAAAAAAAATCAATCAAAACTTAAGTTCTTTGTATGCTGATATGAATCAAAAAGTTAGTTTACAACTAGAAGGAATTACATTGGAAGATTTTTCTAATCAATTCTAGAACTATTTTTTTACCCTAAACTGTAACATTTTTTATTACTAATAAATTTATATATTATGAAAATCGCAATTATTGGAGCAACAGGATTTGTAGGCTCAGCAATTTTAAACGAATTAGCAAACAGAAATCATGACATTACTGCTATTGCAAGAAATCCAAAAGACACTGCAAATGCAACTTGGAAAAAAGCTGACATTTTTAATGTAGATTCTTTAGCCGAAATTTTAAAAGGAAATGATGTTGTAATTAACGCCTACAATTCTGGCTGGACGAACCCAAACATTTACGACGATTTTATTGCTGGATCTAAAGCGATTCAGGAAGCGGTAAAAAAATCTGGTGTTAAACGTTTTATTACAATTGGTGGTGCAGGAAGTTTGTTCGTTGCACCGGGTTTACAAGCGGTTGATACTCCAGATTTCCCTAAAGAATATCACGCAGGAGCAACAGCAGCGAGAGATTATTTGAATATTTTGAAAGATGAAAAAGAATTGGATTGGGCATTTTTTAGTCCAGCTTTCGAAATGCATCAGGGGATTACAACAGGAAGAACTGGAAAATACCGTTTAGGGTTAGATAATCCGGTTTTTAATGATGAACAAAGAAGTATTCTTTCTGTAGAAGATTTGGCTGTTGTAATTGCCGATGAAGCCGAAACTCCAAAACATCACCAAGTTCGTTTTACTGCGGCTTACTAATTTTTTTTTAAGAAACTAAGGTTCTGAGATGCTAAGAATCTAAGTTTCTTTCTTGTACATATCAATACATTTTTTAACAAAAAACAGTTTCTAAGATACTATTCTATTTTTGAAACTGTTTTTGTTTTAAGTACTTTTACAGTATCAAAAAGTATACTTTGTCGACTATAAAAAAACAATCAAGCAGTTTACAAGAAAAAGCTGGAATTTCGCCTCCTGAAATCACCAATGTTTCTGCTATTAATCAAATTAAGAAAAATAGAAGATTACAACCTTCTTCTAGTGAATTAATTGACGGAATTTTAAATGGTAACCGAACGGCATTAAGTCGTTCTATTACTTTAGTCGAAAGTACAAATCCTGAACATGCTGAAAAAGCAAATGAAGTTATAAATGGCTGTTTGCCTCACGCCAATAAATCAATACGAATTGGAATAACTGGAGTTCCCGGTGTTGGAAAAAGTACTTTTATAGAGGCTTTTGGAAGTTTCCTTACTCAAATGGGCAAAAAAGTAGCCGTTTTGGCAGTCGATCCAAGTAGCTCACTTTCGCACGGAAGTATTTTAGGAGATAAAACTCGCATGGAAGAATTGGTCAAAGATGAAAATGCTTTTATCAGGCCAAGCGCTTCGGGTGAAACTCTTGGCGGTGTGGCACGTAAAACCCGAGAATCTATTATTTTATGCGAAGCTGCCGGTTTTGACACCATTATTATTGAAACCGTTGGTGTTGGTCAAAGCGAAACTGCTGTTCATAGTATGGTGGACTTTTTTTTATTGCTAAAAATTTCTGGTGCAGGCGACGAACTTCAAGGTATTAAACGCGGTATTATGGAAATGGCAGATGCTATTGTCATCAATAAAGCTGATGGCGATAATATCAAAAAAGCCAATCAGGCAAAACTGGAATTTAATCGAGCTTTGCATTTATTTCCGCCAAAAAAATCGAATTGGCTGCCCCAAGTCACCACTTGTAGCGCCATTACAAAAGATGGTATTTCGGAGATTTGGAATACAATTTCTTCTTATTTCGAAATGACTAATAAAACTGGTTTCTTCTTAGAAAAACGAAAAGAACAGAATCATTTTTGGATGATGGAAACTATCAATGACCAACTGAAATTAAACTTTTACAATCAGCCTGAAATTATTCCACAACTGGAACAAAACAAAAAAGCAGTGCAAAATGATGAAATTTCACCTTTTGCAGCTGCTTCTAGATTATTAAAATTGTATTTTAATAAAGGGACAAAGTAGCAAAGGTTCAAAGCGACAAAGATTTTACTCCCTGTTTCTTTGAACCTTTGTCCCTTCGTAACTCTGAGCCTATTTTTTTCTAAGCTTGTATTTGTTTTCTTTATATAAATTTCCTGCAGTAATTACATGCGCCAAAGCATCTTTTGCTAATTCTTCATTTAATTTAACTGGAACTAAAGTTGTATCGTTTTTGATTTCGAACTGTAGCGGTTTCAAATTTGGCTGCATTATCACCACTTGATTTTCGACTCTAAACGCGTTGATATCATTAAATTGCATGATTGCTCTTCCTTGAACTTTTGGATCTAATTTATTTAAATTTCTTCCTACCATTGGCGTTTCAAAAGGAATTCCTAAATAACCCAATAATGTTGGCGGAATATCAATCTGGCTTGCTAATTTATTATAAACAGCTCCTTTTTGAACTCCGGGTCCCATTATTAAAGCTGGAATATGAAATTTATTTATTGGTACTAAATTTTTCCCATAAGTTCTCGTATTGTGATCGGCAATGACAATGAAAACAGTGTTTTTGAAGTAAGGTTCTTTTTTAGCCATTTCGAAGAATTTCCCAATAGAAAAATCTGCATATTTCATAGCATTATTTACTGTTGCCGGTTTCTTATCGTATGGTTTGATTCTTCCTTCAGGATATTCAAAAGGTTCATGATTTGAAGTCGAAAACATTAATGAAAAGAATGGTTTGTTACCTTTTGCTTTAAAATAATTATTAGCCTTTGTAACCAAATCTTCATCAGAGTAACCCCAAGTTCCTTTAAAAGCGTACTTATTACCATCAGATTCAAAATCTTCCTGATCTACAATGTCTTCAAAGCCGTTTCCGTTGAAAAACGAAGCCATGTTATCAAAATTTGCCATTCCGCCATAAATAAAACTAGTGTCATATCCTTTTTGTTTTAATGCATCGGCTAGCGTAAAAAATCCTTGTTGGGAGTTTCCTAATTTCACGACACTTTCTGATGGTGATGGTAAAAATCCAGTTACAACCGCTTCAATTCCGCGAACACTTCTTGTTCCTGTGCAATATAAATTAGTGAATAGCAATCCTTCTTTCGATAACTTGTCAAACTCTGGCGTTAAAGGTTTTCCTCCTAAAATCCCAACATATTCTGCTCCTAAACTTTCTTGTAAAAAGATCACTAAGTTATAAGGCTTTTGCAAAACTGTATCTGGTTGCTGAACATGTAGGAAAGGAATCTCTGCATCTGTAAAATCATTTGGTCCCGAGATCATGTATTTTTTCACACGAGCGATTGCTTCTGCTTCATCCATTTTACCATACATCTTCGTGTTTCCTTCATTTTTTATAGAATAGGCAGCAAAAGCTACTGTATAAAATGAATTCAATCCTAAAGTATTCGTCAATTGATCTGTCGAGAAAACGGCATTACTTGCATTAATTGGACGTTTTGACGTAAGACTTGAACGTGCTCCAAAAAATAATAAAAAAGCGACTAAAGGAAAAAGTATTAATTTAGTTTTATACGGTACACTTGTTGTATAAAAATATTTCTTTCCTTTTTTGAAAGCAAAATAAAGAACAATTCCCAAGATTAAAAAAGTTACAATAATAGAGGTCAAATAGCTTTTTAAAAGCATTCCAACTACTTCTTTAGGATAAATTAAATAATCTAAAAATATTTTGTTTGGACGTGTATCATATTGTTTGACAAAATCTGGTGTTGCCAATTCTACAAAGAGGATTAAAAACAAAAACAAAAAGCTATAAATCACAAGGAATTTATTGGTAAACTTTAGCCATTTATCTGGTAAGAAAGTAATTAAAACTGCCGGTAAAAATGATAAATAACAAAGTAAGATTAAATCCATTCGAAGACCGATTGGAAAAATGTACCAGAAATTTGGTGTTTCTACTACTCTTTCTTTAAAAAGAAAAAATAAAAATATTCGGCTTAACGTAGTAATTAGCAATCCGATTGCTATAAAATTAAAAATGGGTTTTAAATAACTTAATTTCTTCATTAGATATTATTTGTTTAAGACAGATAGTAAAAATGCTCAACTGTACGTTTCTATTCTTCGTAACGTTTTATTTCTCTATCGTAAAACTCATTTGCTAAAACAATTAACCCTTCCATTTCAACATTTAATTCAGCCTCGTCAAGATCTTCAGCTTCTTCCATAAACTCAACCTCATCATCTTTTAAGTTAATGATGAATCTTGGGTAATCAAGGTGAATGATGAAAATATCATCAGGAAAATCAGTATTGTCTCCGAGTAAAAATTTAGGTAATTCCATTTTTTTATATTTATTATTTTGTTCTTATTTATTTGCCACTGATCACAATTTTTAAAAAGATTTTAAGAATCTGTGGCAGCTACTTTCTTTGCTCAAATTTAAGTATTTGAAACTGATTTATTGATTAATTTTTTTGTCAGATAATGAAAACGAATGTACAGGAATATTGCTGCTGATGTTAATCCTGCCAAAAGTCCAATCCAAACACCTTCGGCTTTCCACGGCGTATATTCGGCGAGATAATATGAAATTGGAAAACCAATAATCCAATAGGCAACAAAGGTAATATACATAGGGACTTTTACATCTTGCAATCCACGTAATGCTCCAAGAACGACAACCTGAATTCCGTCAGAAATCTGAAAAACTGCAGCGATCAAAAGCAATTTTGAAGCAATACTTATTACTTCGGTATTGTCTAAAACTTGTCCTCCATTTTCCATATTCAAAAAGATATGCGGTAAAAAGTCGTGAAAAGCTACAAACAAAATTGCAAAAACGGTTTCGATTATAATTGCAAGTAAAAAGATTGAGCGCGCGACAACAACCAAGTTTTTAAAATCTTGTAATCCTCTTTGATTACTAACTCTAATCATCGAAGTTACACTTAGTCCCATGGCAAACATAAATGTCATTGAGGCTAAACTTAAAGCTATTTGATTGGCTGCCTGACTGGTTTTTCCAATATTCCCGCAAAGCCAAATTGATGCAGTAAACAGAACTACTTCAAAAAGCATTTGCATTGCTGATGGAAATCCTATACTTATTATTTTCTTTAGTGTTTCTTTTTTAATTTCGGCAAAACTAAAATTTTTGAAATAACGTTTTAAGTCATCTCTTCTTGAAAGCATTATATGCATAAACATTACAAGAAATATTCTCGAAATTACGGTTCCAAGAGCTGCACCAACAATTCCCATTTTTGGAAAAATCCAAATCCCGTAAATTAAAACATAATTCATACCAACGTGCAGTACATTTGCCATAATCATGGCATACATAGAATATTTTGTCAACGAAAGTCCATCAGCAAATTGTTTGTATCCTTGATATACTATTAAAGGTATTAGCGAAAAAGCAACCCAATCCAGATAAGGTTTTGCCAATTCGATAACATCTGCCGGTTGTTCCAGTAATTCCATTATTGGCTTTGCCAAAACAATTACTCCAAAAAGTATCAATCCTAAAATAATACATAAAAACAATCCATGATGAAAAGCAGAACGAATCTTGTTGTCATTTTTCTCGGCATCACCCTCAGCTACAATTGGTGTAATTGCGGTCGAAAAACCAATTCCCAAAGACATTGCGATAAAAATCATACTGTTTCCTAATGATACGGCTGCTAGTTCTGTACTTCCTAATTTCCCAACCATAATGTTATCGACAATACCAATTAAGGTATGGCCTACCATTCCTAAAATAATGGGGTATGCTAATCTTAAATTATATGAAAATTCTTTTGTGTATTGCTTTAAATTCACTTTTACTCTTTTTAGTCGGCAAAGATAATCAGAAGCTTTGGATTCTTTGATATTATTAAAAACATAAGCAAACATTAAGTCATTTTTTCGAGAACCCTAATATTATATAACAATAATTAAAAATTATATAACAAGCTCAAAAGGCCTCTCTGCTACTTTTACAATATTAATAATTCAAAAATACTAGCCATGAAAAAATTACAAATGCTATGCTTATGTGCCTTCGCTTTTTTATATGCCAATACTACTTTCGCTCAAGATAGTGAAGTAAAAAATTACGATCAGGGTTTCAGATTAGGTTTTGGTGTAAATGGCGGAATACCAACGGACAATGATTATAGATGGTCACTTGGTGGAGATGTTCGTTTGCAATATGATTTGACAAAGAAAACATCGTTGACATTAACTACAGGTTTTACAAACTTGTTTATGAAAGATCAAAACGGAATTGAAGTAAAAGATCTTGGATTTATTCCAGCAAAAGCTGGTTTTAAAGCTTTTATCTGGGAAGATCAATTTTACGTTTTAGGAGAAGTTGGTGCTGGTTTTGCTGTTACAAATGGCTATGATCAAACTACCTTTTTATGGGCACCGGGAATTGGGTATGCCAACAAATACATTGATATAAGTGTTCGTTATGAGGACTATAATAAATTTAATACCAATCAAGTGGCTTTACGTCTGGCATATGGTTTTAAATTATAAGAGAAAGGTTTAATTTATTGTTTTGTTTTTGGTATGAACCCGGTAGATCGCACAGTCTACCGGGTTTTGTTTTTTATAGGATTTCTAATTACTAAGTAACTCTAAAGTTTGTAAATACTTTCAGGTTTATTTATGTTTAATACCATTGGTCAAATCAAAACTGCCATTAGTCAAATGATTTTTTAAGATTGATTTAGAACGCGGTAATTCGCAGAAAAATTAATAAAATCATGAACAAAACAGTTTTTTATCTCTTACAACTTTTCCTTTATTTACTGGCTTCAATTGCCGCAAGATCACAATCCGGAATCTCAGGAGAATTCAAAGTCGATTACGTTCCTTTTTCTAAATACGTTCGACCAATGGACAGTACTAAAACAAATGCAGAGAGCAATTTTAAAAGAGCTCAGATAACTTTTGAAGTACCAATCTCTTTAGAAATGGACAAATACAATCATCCAAAACTCTGGGCTGTTTTTCTTAACGGAAGTTATGCCAGAATGCAAAACAAGAATTACGAAATTCAGGATCTTCCGGTAGAATTTCAGGGCGGATTTCCGACTGAATTATTGAACACACAAATTGGTGTCAAGCATTTACGCTCTATTTCTCCTTCCTGGTCCTTATTGATAATGGCTTCTGTTGGTGTTTATACGGATATGGTCGAGATTAATAAAGATGATGTCCTAATTCAAGGTGGTGTTCTTTTTATCAAACAGTTTAATCCAAATTTAGCTTTAGGTATTGGACCTGTTTTAACCAATAGTTTTGGTGTCCCGATGGTACTTCCTGGAATTTATTTTAATTGGGAATCTAAAGGCGCTTTACATTTTAAAATTGCATTTCCTGAAGGCATCGAATTAGGTTACCGAATGTCTGACAATTTCGATTTAAAAACTGTTGCAGAAATAAGCGGAATGACAGCCGAAACCAAAGTTGCAAACAAATCAATGCTATTAGGATATCAGCAAATTATTGCTGGATTACGTCCTCAGTTAAAATTAGGACAGCACTGGACCTTAGAACCTACTGCAGGAACTACGCTGGTGCGTAATTTTTCAACAACGAACAGAAAGATTAAGGATATTTTTAAAGAAAAAGATATCGCAGATCCTAGATTTACAACCACATTTTACGGAGCAATAGCTCTAAAATGGAAATTCTAGCGCTATCTGCTTAATAAGTTTTTATAGACTACCTCTTTCAATAAGGCCTCTCGACGTGTTCTTGAAATAGGTAGTTCTTGTCCTTTTATAAACAATCGTCCGCCGGAAACGGAATCGATATGGGTAATGTTTACCAAAAAGGATTTATGAATTCTAAAGAAAATTTCTGCCGGAAGTGTTTCTTCTAATGATATCATAGTTTGATGAATAACTATGACTTTTTCTTTAAAATGAAGTTTAGCATAATTTTGCATTCCTTCAATATATAAAATATCTAGCCAGGAAATCTTCTGGAATCCTTCTTCCTGACGTACATATAAAAACGGATCTAATTTATTTTGCTTTGGAGACTGAATCATTTGATGCCATTGTCTGGCTTTTAATGATGCCTGATAAAAACGTTGAAACGTAATAGGTTTTAATAAATAATCTACAACCTGCAACCGATATCCGTCCAAAGCATGTTCTGAATAAGCAGTTGTAAATATCACCAATGGCGGATTATCTAATGCTTCCAGAAACTCTAGGCCGGAAAGATAAGGCATATTGATATCAAGAAACATCAAGTCAATTTGCTTTTCCTGAAGATATGAAGTCGCTTCTAATGCCGAAGCACAAGTTCCTTCTACTTCCAGAAAATCAATTTTAGAAATAAAGTCTACGATTCCGTTTCTTGCTAGTGGTTCGTCGTCAATAACGAGGCATTTCATGTTCATAATCTTGTTTTTGTTTCAGGTTTTCTTTGTTTCAGGTTTTCCTTGTTTCAGGTTTAATGTTTATTTTTTTGTTTCCCGCAGATTTAGCAGATTCTTTTCTTTTTTTAATCCTTATAATGTGTGCAATCTGTGGCAAAAAATTTAACCGCAAAGTACACGAAGATTTACGCAAAGTTCGCAAAGTTTTTAAGCCTTAAAAAGGATGCAAAGAGTACAAAGCGCTATGTTAAATCTAGCCGATTAAAAATCCTTTAATCCATTTAATCTGTGGCTAAAAAAAATCATTTTAAATCTAAAGTTACTGTAACTGTAAAATCAGAATTTGTTTTACTGATATTTAATTGATGTTTTTCAGGATACTGAATCGCTAATCTTTTCTTTACGTTTTCAAGTCCTAAGCCTTGACTTTTAGACGGAATTTTATATTGTTCAGTATACGAGTTTCCAATTTTAAAATTCAATTGATGGTTTATTTGTTCGCATGATAAATGAACATATCCTTTTTCGTTTGGAAGTCGGGAAACATGTTTAAAAGCATTTTCGATCAAAGGAACTAAAAGCAGCGGAACGATTTGAAGTTGTCCGTCTTCGATATTCCATTTGCTTTTTACTTCCAGTTCATTTCCCCAACGGGTTTTTTCAACAGCAATTAGATCTTTTAAATATTTAATTTCAAGATGCAATGGTACATATTCCTTATTACATTCATACAATTGATAACGCAAAATATCCGAAAACTGAACTAATAAAATGGAGGCCAATTGAACATTACTCTGCATTAGAATATGAATATGATTCAGGATATTAAACATCAAATGCGGATTAATCTGATCCTGCAAAATCTTAATTTGAGCTTCAAGATGTACTTGCTGTAATTGCGCATGATTTCTTTCGATGACGCTATGTTCCTGATAAAATCGAAGTCCGCAAGCAGTACCGCAAATTAAAATCGCTGATGGAATATTGCCGTAAAATCGTAGCCACAAGAAATGAAGAGAATCCAAATCAGCTTCTTCAGGATATGCTCTGCTTCTCAAAACCGAATCTGAAAAAACAATATAAATCAATGATAGACAAAATGCCAAAAGCAGTACAACAATAACACTTTGTACCGCAAACCAGTTCATTTTATTTTGTTTTAGTGCTTTGGGTAGAATAACATCACTTAAAACATGAGCTAAAACGGCAGAACAAAACAAAACTAAAACAGCCTGAATCGTAGCCGTCAAAAAATCGTAATCTTCGATCATCTGCGCCCAAATTGTCATACCTAATAAGCTCCAAAAAAAGACTAAAAATATCCAATGCCTGTTTTTATAATTTGCAACCATCTCAATAATTTATAAGAAAATTTATATTCAAAATTAACCCTATATTTTTTAAACAAATAGCAAAGAACCAAAAAGATTCTTTGCTGTATATAGGGTTTCGCGATAAAATGTAAGGCTATAAGAAAAAATAACCAACACCTACATTGAACGAATTGGGTTTTGAACTAAAATTTTTGTTCACATTATTTAATCCGCCCTGATAGGTAAAATCGACAGTAAATTTCCATACCTCAACTCCTGCTCCAACCTGATATCCAATATTAGATTTATCAAATTTCCTGTACGAATCTTTTAATTGATTTAATGATAAAAAGTTTTCATCCAAAATATAAGAGTATACACCTCCAGCAAAAACTCTGACATTTAAGCCTGCAAGATCAACTACTTTGTAACCAATAACCAAAGGTACCTCGATACTTTTCCATTTTGCATTTTTCGATCCTGTCCCTGAAATTTTGTCAATTTTAGATGACTTCTCGCTATACAGGATTTTATTTTGAATATAGAATCTTTTAAAATCAAATCGAGCCATAGCACCTACAAAATAACCTACAGCATGTTTAGAATTAAAATCATCTGAAACCGGTAATTCAGAGAAATTGGATCCTCCCTTTATCCCAATATGAATAGGAAGCGGAGATTGTGCATTGATTTTAGAAGAAACTAGTCCTAATAAGAAAGTTGTAAGCAATAATAATTTGTTCATGTTCATGATAATAGTTTTTATTAATTTGATGCAAAGAAGCACAAACCCAAAATGCTACTAAAATTAGTTTGATGAACTACATTGTTGTTTTGACCAATGGAACTATTTTATGCTAATTTGTAGATAGAAAATTTATCCGCTAAGAACGCTAAGAATGTACAAAGTTCGCAAAGCTTTGTATGGAACAAGCTTTGCGAACTTTGTGTTTTTATAAAATCCTAAAAATAAAAATCTTTGCGCTAAAATTAAACCGCAGAAAACTCTAAGCCAAATATAAAATTCTCCCGCTTCTTTATTCTCTTTTCTTTTCTCTATTTTCTTTTCTCTATTTTCTTTTCTCTATTTTCTTTTCTCTATTTTCTTTTCTCTATTTTCTTTTCTCCAAATACTTCTTATCCGTCAACGTTCTCATAAAAGCAACAAGCTGTTTTTTCTCTATATCAGATAAGTTTAATTTATCTTCCGGTAAAGTTTGATTGGGAACATCAAATCCTAAGCCTATTCCTCCTCCTTCATTATAAAAATCTACTACTTCTTCCAATGTTTTATAAACGCCATTATGCATGTAAGGAGCTGTAAGTTCTATGTTTCGAATAGTTGGTGTTTTAAATGAGTTTTTATGAATTGCCGCTTGCGTGATCACAAACTTACCCAAATCGCCATCGAGCTTTTTGCTTTTATTTGGAGTTCCCAAAATTTCACTTTCAGATCTGTCAAAGTTTGGAGGAACAGTTCCGTTTGTAAGCGGAATGAAATGACAAGTTGCACATTTGCCTTTTCCTGCAAATAAATTAAAACCTGCTTTTTCATCTGCAGTAAATGTTCCTTTGTTTTGCATATAAGCATCAAACTTTGAATCGTAATGACTTAAGGAACGAATATAAGATGCTAAAGCATTTTTGATCGCAAATTCGTTTATTTCTCCTTTCGGAAAAGCTTTTTTAAACTCGTTTACATAGTTTGCATTTTTTTTTATTGACAATGCCGATTTCTCCAAAGATCCATGCATTTCGTTTTCGTTTTTAATAACAGCTACAGCCTGATCTTCTAGATAACTTACTCTTGAATCTGCAAAAAATACGCGCTGAAAAGCGATATTATTTAATGTTGGTGTATTGCGCTGAATCATTGATTTTCCGTCTAATGAAACGGCTCTTTCTAAACCATCTGTAAAAGCTTTATCTTCATGATGACAAGACGCACAAGAACGGGTATTGTTGCCTGACAAAATAGGATCATTGAATAGTTTTTTTCCTAAAGCAATTTTTTCCGGAGTAGTTTTATAATCCGGAAAACCAGAAAAAGCTTCTGGATCAAAAGCATCTTTATCGAATAAAGTTTGAGCCGTTACTTTTAAAGCTCTATTCTCTTTCATGAACGGAATTCCTAATTCTGTTTGAGTTTGATAAAGTCCTTTGCTTAATGGATTGGCAATTTCTCGAATAAAATAGGCACGATCAAACGTATTAAAATTAGTATTTGTTTTTAAATACTTTTTTCCTTTTTCCAGAATTTGAAGTACTTGTTTGGAACTTGAAACTGATTTATCTTTAAGATAAACACGATAATATTTTTCAATTGTTTCCAGAGATACAAAAGCTTCGGGAAGTGAATTGAATGCAATTGGCGAATCGAATCCTGTAATTCCTAATGTGATTATCCTGTGAACCTCTAATCGCATCGCATCAAAAACATGGGCATCTGTTAATTCATTCGAATTTGAAACTTTTTCTAACCGAATTAAATTTGCCGATAAAACGCCCAATTCCTGAATAAGTTCTTTTTTGGTTTCTTTGTTGTATTTCGGAAAAATAAATTCTTCAATAACCTGAAATCCTTCGGGCTCAACGGTCACTTTATCGTTTTCTTCAAACTCCGGTATCGCAGGGCCGTTAATTGCTTTAGAAACTGATGGTGAATAATATTCACTTATCATTTCGACTTTTTTATACGCTTGACGTGCTTCCAAAAATTGTCTCTGAATCTGTGCTTGGGTAGAATCTTCCTGTACTGAATATTTAAGTTTGGAAACTTTTTCAATCAGTAAAGTAATATCAGATTGAAACATTTTATTTACTTCCTGATGTTTGTTTTTTTTCTGACAAGCAACAATAGCTATTAAGAACAACAAACAATATATTTTTTTCATGATCTATTAACGATTAAAAGAGGAGTATTCTGAAAAAACAGAAACCACTATCTCAAATTGAAATAGTGGACATCTGTTTTGTAATGTTTTAAAAATTTATCTCGCTAAACCTTTGATTACAACGATTTGACTTGCTTGTTGCTCATTCGGGCGATTAGTTCCCCCATCAACGCCTTTGTATTTATCTCCAGTCCAAGTATGTGGCTGTATACTTAACATAAAAGTATCTGCAATACCAACTTGATCAGACACATCGATTAAAGCACCGTACTCCCAATCTCCAAACTTAGAAGTTCCACCTACGTTATATTTTGCAGCATCAGCAGAAGTACGACGGTGATCTAATTCTACTACAACTTTTAATTCTTTTGTAGCAATATTATATTGATAAATATAAGCATCGTGAGTTTCATCACCGTATCCGTTTGCATCTTCCTGAACATAAACATAGTTTTTAGTTACACAAACGTTATCCGGGTTTTGAAATTTACCTGCAACTCCAGAACGATTATCTCCGTCAAGAATCACTTCAAGAGTACCTTTTAATGGGTCAGCAGCATCAAGATTTAATCTGTAAACTCTACCATATTTTGTTCTTGAACCATCAGCATTTGTTCCTGTTGTATTTTGTCCAGTAACATTAAAATACAATTCACGATCTGCTGTACCACCACCTTTACGGTAATCTAAATCCTCAACACGACCAAATTTAATCGCTTTAAGTGTATTTACTGATGCATTGATTTGAGCACCTGTTAAAGTTGTGTGATTGTCAATTTTTACAAAAGAAACCGGATACGTTTTGCTAACTTCCATGTCTTTCTCTCTTTGGTTATCATCATTTCTTTTTAGCATATACAAAGAACCTCCTGTTAAATCTCCAACAGAATTTGATACATACATAAAAACCTGACCTCCGTAAGTTCCAGAATCGTCATCGCCAATTACAACAACCGTTTTCCCTTTGTAAGCAGAAGTGCGCAATGGCAAAGCATTCTCAGCACTTAAACGTCCAAAACCAGCTAATTCTTTAGATACAGATGCAGAACCTGCGCTTCCGTAAGGATCTAAAGCATGCGTACGAGATTCTTCGCCAGATTCTCCACAAGTTAAATAAACAGGTCCAAAACCATGTTCTTCTGGTGTTGCCATAGTAGCACCACACAATCTCCACGTTCCTCCGCTCGAGTTTAACAAATATTCTCCTTTTGTAGGTTTGAATGTTTTGTCTAATGTAATTCTCGAAACAGCAAAGTTATCCTCGTTGTTTACCAAAAAAGTAAAAGTTCCATCAGTATTTTTCAATAAACCAGAACCATCTGCAGAACCACCAAAAACAAATTTTGGACTATCTGCAAAAACATCATCTGAACTAAAAAGAGAATAAATTTGTAAACTTTCAAATCCTGACTTTGCCTTCAATAAACTTGGCGTTACAGATTGGTCTTTTAATACAACGCTTGTTGGTTGCGTTTCGTCTTTAGAATCGTTATTACATGAAGTAAGCAACGAACCTAAGATAAATAGAGGTAAAATAATTCTTTTCATTTTGCTAAAAATTGGTTTTATTTTTTTTTACAAAGTAAATCCCTACTCTTTAACTTAAAATGACTTTGATATTATCAAAAAAACAATAGTCATACCCAAAAGAGACCAAAACTGTTAAAAAAATTAACATTAAATTAGTACTACAAAACACTCGTAAACTTCTAGTAACATCTAAACAAAAAAAAGAGCCTTATTTCTAAGACTCGTTTTCTAATTGCTTTTTATATACTTTAATATTATCCTTTATATCATCTGATAATTCTGGTTCTTTAATGTCTGTATGCTTCTGCATCTCTTCCCAAATGGTTTTAGCCACAATGTAACGTGCCATTTCTTTATCATCGGCAGGAATCACATACCATGGAGCATCTTTTGTCGAAGTTTTATTAATTGCCTCTTCATAATATTCCTGATATTCATCCCAATGTGCACGCTCTTTCAGATCCGAGACCGAGAATTTCCAGTTGTGTTTTTCTTCTTCCAATCGACGCAATAAACGTTTGCGTTGTTCCTCTTTACTTAAATGCAGGAAAAACTTCAGTACAATAGTTCCGTTTTGCGTAATATGCTTTTCAAAATTATTGATTTGTTCAATTCTGTCTTTCCAAAAATCTTTCGGAATATCTTTTACCATTTCAATTCCGGGCAAATTTTCACTCAAGATATATTCAGGATGCACACGAGTGACCAAAATGTTCTCATAATGCGTACGATTAAAAATCGCATATTTACCTTTCTCTGGCAAAACCACATAATGCCTCCATAAATAATCGTGTTCTAACTCTGCCGAAGTTGGTGTTTTAAAACTATGCACCACAACTCCACGCGGATTAAACTCTTTAAATACTTCCCGAATCAAACTGTCCTTACCGGAAGTATCCATTCCCTGCAAACAAATCAGAACGCCATACCTATTATGAGCATACATAACATCTTGCTGTTTACTTAGTTTGGCTTGTACTTTATCGAGTTTAGCCTCTTTTTCGTCACTATCTACATCAAGATCGAGCAAAGTGGGAATCTTTGATAATTTAATTTTATCTGTAACTTTAAAATCCTTCGGGTCTATCGATTTCATATTTCTAAGTTTTTTCGTAATAGTAAATATACTACTTTTACGAAGCAAATTCCTGCTATACATTACAATACTTTTTCGATAAATTGTATTTTTCTAAAACACAACAAGAGCTTCCGCTGGTCGCTTTGTTCTGTCAAGAAAAAATCACAATTTCTTCTCAAAGGATTTTCATTACTATCAGGGCTAGATTATCATTTTCAAAACAACATTTCATGGAAAAATTTACATTAGAAATATTATTTCAAATCATCGGAATTGGCTCAGCATCAGGATTATTTCTTAATAACAATTCACTTTATGTTATTGGCGACAACAGCGGATATTTATACGAATACAACATACAAAATCAGCAATTAAATCAACACGCTTTAATTGATAATCCAACGCAAAACATTGCCAAAAATCTAAAACCCGATTTTGAATCTTTAACGCATCATAATGATACACTTTATGTTTTTGGTTCCGGCTCAACTGAGAACCGAAACAAAATGATTGCCTTTGATCTTAAAAATAAAACCGTTTTACAAAAAAACAATTTAGTCGATTTATATGCCGTAATGCAAAATTTCGGTTCCATAAAACCGGAAGATTTTAATCTCGAAGGTGCAATTTTCGATGGCGAAAACTGGTATTTATTCAATCGCGGAAACGGAATTTCAAATAAAAACACGATTTTCACTATTCACGCAAAAAGTCTGGGAGAAGAATTTGCTTTGGTCGCAACCAATT
>Ga0302173_10000060_pt1 | contig 49971 bp, 49 predicted proteins | sample I_Fen_N3_1_FD_198785 | JGI IMG/M metagenome (GOLD analysis project Ga0302173, IMG submission 198785) | Peat permafrost microbial communities from Stordalen Mire near Abisko, Sweden - I_Fen_N3_1 | ecosystem: Environmental > Terrestrial > Soil > Wetlands > Permafrost | place: Sweden: Abisko... | reverse complement strand
TATACCATTTTTTATTAAAAAACAATCACCAGCCAACTGTGATTGCTCCAAACGATTTTCCTGATTTCTTAGCTTGGCTTCCAGGTTCTGAAACCGTAAAAATATTTGAAAAAGACACTGAAAATTGCACCAAAATATTACAAGAAGCTGAGTTAGTTTTTACGCTCGATTTTAATGCTTTTCATCGCACAGGCGAAATGGAACATACTTTAGCCAAGCTAACAGCTCCATTTATCATGATTGATCATCATCAAAAACCTGATGATTATGCAGCTTATATGTACTCAGATACTTCATTTGGCTCTACTTGCGAAATGGTCTATAATTTTATTTCATTTTTAGATAAGAAAGAAGATTTAGACAAAACAATTGCAACTTGCATTTATACTGGAATTTTAACAGATTCCGGGTCGTTTCGTTTTCCGGGAACCACTGGAAACACGCATCGAATTATTGCCGAATTAATTGATTTAGGTGTTGAAAACACTCAAATTCCAGTTTTATTATTTGATAACAGTTCTTACAGCCGTTTACAATTGTTAGGTCGCGCTTTGCAGAATTTAAAAATTCTTGAAGCACACAAAACATCTTATACTTCGCTTACACAAGATGAGCTGGATTCTTTCAATTATGTAAAAGGTGATACGGAAGGAATTGTTAATTATGGTCTAAGCATAAAAGGTATTGTTTTTACCGCTATTTTTATCGAAAATAAAGACGAGAAAATTATTAAAATATCGTTCCGTTCGCAAGGCGGATTTGACGTAAATCAGTTTGCAAGAGATCACTTTAACGGTGGTGGACATAGTAATGCAGCCGGCGGACGATCTGATGTTTCGATGGAAGAAACCCTGAAAAAATTTGAAGATTTAGTCAATAAACTAAAAATATAATTCAATTATGAACTACTTAAAACTAAGCATTTGCGCCCTACTTTTTGCTGTTTTATTTGTTAGCTGTAAACAACACGAAGAAGCCAGAAGACCTATTTCTCAGGCTTCCGGTACTTTTATGAAAAAATCAATTGACAGAAATAAAAAGTTAATAGCGAATGAAGAAGATGTCATCAAAAAAATAATCAAAAATAATCCTAAAGCAAAATATTATGCTACTAGAAAAGGATACTGGTTTACTTATGACGAAAAAAGCACAACCGAAACTGCAACGCCTAGAAAAGGAGATATTGCTTATTTTAATTTAGAAATAAAAGACATAAACGGAAAAATCATCTATTCTGAAGCTGATCTTGGCCCACAAACTTACTATGTAGATAAACAAGATATTATGATGGGATTACGTGACGGAATTAAGTATATGAAAAAGAATGAAACGGTTACTTTCTTGTTTCCGTCTCATATTGCTTACGGATATCATGGTGACAATAAAAAAATTGGAACCAATCAGCCCCTGATCTGCACAGTTACACTTCGTAATTTTGTTCCGGATCCTGCGGCTAAACCGGCCCCAATAGTTGGTCAAACACCAAAAGCGATAACACCAAAAGCTCCTGTTCAAACTAAAAAGGATACAATAAACCCATAAAAAACAACATTTTAAAAATGAAAAAAAGTATTTTATTATTGCTATTAGCCGTTGGCTCATTTTATTCTTGTAAAAACGAACACAGCAACTTGCCAGATGGTTTATATGCAGACATCGAAACCAACAAAGGACACATCATAGTTGAATTAGATTATAAAAAAGCACCTGTTACTGTAGCTAATTTTATAAGCTTAGCCGAAGGTAAAAACGAATTCCTAACAAAAGATTACTTAAAAGGCAAACCATTTTATGATGGTTTAAAATTCCATAGAGTTATCGACGGATTCATGATTCAAACGGGAGATCCTGAAGGAACTGGTTCTGGAGATACCGGATACAAATTTAAAGACGAAATAACAGATTTAAAATTTGACAAAGGTGGTGTTTTAGCAATGGCTAATAACGGACCTGGAACAAATAGCAGTCAGTTTTTTATCACGCACGTTGAAACTCCTTGGCTAGACGGAAAACATACTATTTTTGGTCATGTTGTAGAAAAAGGTCAAGAAGTAGTAAACCAAATAAAACAAGACGATAAAGTTCTTTCTGTAAAGATTATCAGAAATGGTGACGCTGCTAAAAAGTTTGACGCTGTCAAAGTATTCAATGACTATTTTTTAGAAATTGCGAAAGAAAAAAGCAAATATGCCGGAGTTCAAGCAGAAAAAGTTGCTTATTTTGCATCTGTTAAACCAAAAACAACTAAAACAAGTTCAGGTTTACAATTTTTAATTACTGAAAAAGGTACAGGCAAAAAACCAGCAACAGGAACTCAATTATACATTAATTACTCAGGTTTCTTAGAAAACGGAACTTTGTTTGATTCAAGCGTAGAAGAAGTAAATAAAGCTTTTGGTAAGTTTGATGCTGCAAGAGCAGAACAAAAAGGTTACCAACCAATTCCATTTCAAGCAGGTCGAAAAGACGGTATGATTCCAGGATTTATTGAAGGAATCGAACAACTTTCATTTGGCGATAAAGCAATTTTATTTATTCCTTCACATTTGGCTTACGGACCAACCGGAGCTGGAGATGTTATTCCACCAAATGCTAATATTATTTTCGAAATTCAACTATTAGAAAAGCCACAATAATTTTTTTAAAGATCAACATAGACATAAATTCGGAACTCATGAAGTTTAAATTTTTATTTTTATTTTGCTTGGCAGTAGTCAATATCCAAGCTCAGACAACAAAAAAACCGGTTACTAAACCAAAAGCTCCTGCAACAAAAGCAGTAGCGAAATCAACTATTCCAGCAGATCCTAATGATGGTATTTTTGCTACGATTTCTACAACAAAAGGTGATATCGTTGTATCTTTAGAATACGTAAAAACACCAGTAACTGTAGCAAACTTTATTTCTCTTGCAGAAGGTAAAAATCCTAACGTAAAAGTAGAAAGACTTAAGGGGAAACCATTTTATGATGGTTTGAAATTTCATAGAGTTATCAATGACTTTATGATTCAAGGTGGAGATCCTGACGGAAATGGTTCCGGAGGTCCAGGATATTCGTTTAAAGATGAATTTGTCGATGAATTAAAATTCGAAAAAGGCGGAGTTCTGGCAATGGCAAATTCTGGTCCGGCTACAAACGGAAGCCAATTCTTTATCACACATAAAGAAACTCCTTGGTTAAACGGAAAACACACTATTTTTGGTCATGTGGTTTCAGGAATGGACAATGTAAATAAAATTGTTCAGGACGATATCATGACAAAAATTACTATTACTCGTAAAGGTGCAGCGGCTAAAAAATTTGATGCCGTAAAAGTTTTGGCTGATGATGCTAAGAAACAAGAGGCGAAAAAAACAGAAGCTCAAAAAATAGTAACTCAAAAAGCAGCTTATTTTGCTGCTACTAAAGCTAAAGCTACTACAACTGCATCTGGATTAAAATATGTTATTACACAAAAAGGAAGTGGTGTTAAAGGTGCTGAAGGATCTAATATTTATTTCCACTATGCAGGATATTTTGAAGACGGAAAACTTTTTGACAGCAGCATGGCTAGCGTAGCCAAAGCTTACGGTCAATACGATGCAAACCGTGATGCTCAAAAGGGATATCAGGCATTTTCTTTTGCAGTAGGTAAAAAAGACGGTATGATTCCTGGTTTCCTTGAAGCTTTGGATATGATGACTGATGGTGAAAAAGCAATATTCTTTCTTCCATCAAATTTAGCGTATGGAGAAAAAGGTGCAGGCAATGTTATTCCTCCAAAAACAACTTTGGTTTTTGAAATTGAAACTTACAAAGAGCAACCTACAAAGTAGTTTTTAACTTCTTTACCAGACAAAAAATGAACCGCCAAGAAAATCTCTCGGCGGTTTTTTATTTTATAAGAATTCTATCAAATCTGCAATTTTAGAACTTCTTAAAAGAGCAAAAACAAACTAATATTAACGTTTGTATATATTTTCTATTAAATCCTAAACAAAATAACTTACCTTTGCCGGCTTTAATTTTTTAAAACAAACAAGTTAAGATGTCACAAAATCACGTATTAAAAGGAGTATTTTTTGTTGCTTTAGGAGCTACAACTTATGGAATGTTAGCCACTTTTGTAAAAATGGCTTACACTGAAGGATATACTACAGCCGAAGTAACAACCTCTCAATTTGTACTAGGAATACTTGGTATTTTGCTTATAAATGCCTTTCAGAAAATAAAACACAAACAGAATGTTGTAAAAGCGACACCAAAAAATATCTTTAGTTTAATGCTTGCCGGTACTTCATTGGGTATGACAAGTTTGTTTTATTATTTGGCTGTAAAATATATTCCGGTTTCTATTGGTATCGTTTTATTGATGCAAACGGTTTGGATGGGAGTTTTACTTGAAATGATTTTAGAAAAAAAACTACCTTCAAAACAAAAGGTTATTGCTGTAATTATTGTACTTGTAGGAACTGTTTTGGCGACGAACATTTTAAACAATGAAATAAAATTAGATTGGAGAGGTATTGCCTGGGGTGTTTGTGCCGCAGCATCTTTTACTACAACTATGTTTACTGCAAATCGTGTTGCTACAGAAATTTCATCTGCACAACGTAGTTTATATATGCTTTTGGGTGGTGCAATAATTGTATTTTCATTTGCATTTGCCACACAAATAACGCCTTTTAACTTAACGATTTTTGCTAAATGGGGAATTATTCTTGCTCTTTTTGGAACAATTATCCCTCCTATGCTTATGAATATTGGATTTCCATTAACTGGAATTGGTTTAGGAAGTATCGTTTCTGCACTTGAACTTCCTGTTTCTGTTATGATGGCATTTGTTTTATTAAATGAAAAAGTTATCCTAATTCAATGGGTTGGAATTATTCTTATCATTCTTGCCATTATTATTATGAACGTAAATTTTAAGCGTAAAAACTAGCCAATTTTAAACAGGCTCAAAAAAAAGAGCCTTGTAATGCAATAATTGTTAATTTTTTTATAAATTCGTGATAAACAATAACATATCATGAATTTATCTTGGCATTTATATTTAATGGCTTTTCTTTATATAATTGCCGGAATCAATCATTTTAGGAACCCTAAAATGTATTTAAAAATAATTCCTCCTTTTTTTAAAAACCCACATCTAATAAATACTTTAAGTGGAGCATCTGAAATAATATTAGGTGTCCTCCTAACCTTCTCTATAACAACACGTTTTGCTGCATGGGGAATCATTGCTTTATTAATTGCAGTGTTCCCGGCAAATTTATTTATGTTTCAAAATAAAAAAGCAAGTTTTAATTTACCAAAATGGATTTTATTTGTACGTTTGCCCTTACAATTGGTTCTGATTTTTTGGGCATACCAATATACCCTTTAACGATCAACTATTAATTAAAATTATTTATTATGAAAAAATTATTTGCAGAGTTTTTTGGAACTTACTGGCTAGTTTTTGGAGGTTGTGGAAGCGCACTTTTTGCTGCCGGAATTCCTAATTTAGGAATTGGTTTTGCTGGTGTAGCACTGGCTTTTGGTTTAACTGTACTAACAATGGCGTACGCTGTTGGACACATTTCTGGCGGACATTTTAATCCAGCGGTATCATTTGGTTTATGGGCCGGAGGAAGATTCCCGGCAAAAGATCTTTTACCCTACATTATTTCACAATGTGTTGGTGCACTTGCTGCAGCCGGAACTTTATTTATCATTTGGTCAGGTAAAGCAGGAAATGTAATCAACAACACTCAGGCCGGAGCATTTGCATCTAATGGCTATGGTGCATTTTCGCCTGATGGATATTCATTACAATCTGCTTTTATTGCTGAATTTGTTCTGACATTATTTTTCTTATTAGTTATTTTGGGGGCAACAGATAAATTTGCAAATGGAAGATTTGCAGGTATTGCCATTGGTTTAGCTTTAACCTTAATTCACTTAATTAGTATTCCTATTACAAATACTTCTGTGAATCCTGCAAGATCATTATCTCAGGCAATTTTTGTTGGAGGAGAACCATTATCGCAAGTTTGGTTGTTTTGGGTCGCTCCAATTTTAGGCGCAATAGTGGCCGGATTTATCTACAAAACACTACTTCAAAATCACGCCGAAGCGTAATCGATTTTATTTATAACTTTTAAAATTTATCAAATATGGAATTCTTATATTTCTTACTTATTGGTGCAATATCTGGATGGTTAGCAGGTCAGATATGGAAAGGCGCAGGTTTTGGATTACTGGGTAATATTATCGTTGGAATCATCGGTGGAATTGTTGGCGGCTGGATCGCAGGTAAACTGGGAATTGGTGGAGGCGGACTTTTATGGCAAATAATAATTGCTGTTGGCGGAGCCTGGGTTTTGCTATTCATCATTAGTTTGGTCAAAAAAGCATAAAACATTCTATTGCATAACGACTTTTAAAAGAGAAAATCAGATATATTTATATTCGGTTTTCTCTTTTTACTTTATAAGAATTCCTCTGTTGGTCCTTTCGTTTCATATAAACTTTAATTTTATGAATGATATAATTGCTTATTTCAGTACAATTCCGTCTTCGCATAGAAGTTTAATTCTGGTTGGTGGAATTACTATTTTTTGGCTTATCGAGAATTCCTTTCCTCTTTTTCAAATGCAGTACAAAAAATGGCAGCATGCAGGAATCAACTTCTTTTTAACTTTCACAACAATTATCGTCAATTTTGTACTGGCATTTATTTTAATAAAAACAGCAAACTGGACAACTGTCAATCATTTTGGTATTTTACAATGGTTACCCACATTACCAATTTGGCTTTATACGTTAACAGGATTACTTTTATTAGACTTAATTGGTGCTTATGGCGCACATTATGTTCAGCATAAAATAAAGTTTCTATGGCGATTTCATCTCATTCATCATACTGATACCTGGATTGACACTACAACTGCAAATCGACATCATCCGGGTGAAAGTATCATTCGGTTTATATTTACCACTCTTGGCGTCCTAATCGTTGGAAGTCCTATGTGGATGGTTTTCTTATATCAGAGCTTATCTGTTGTTTTTTCGCAGTTTAATCACGCAAATATTTCTTTACCAAATAAACTCGATAATTTTTTGAGTTATTTTATAATTTCTCCCAACATGCACAAAGTACATCATCATTATGTTTTACCTTACACTGATAGTAATTACGGAAACATTTTTTCGATATGGGATCGTCTTTTTGGCACTTTTACAACTTTACCCAAAGATCAATTGATTTATGGTGTAGACACTCATATGGCTCCTGAAGAAAACAACAAATTGAAAAATTTGTTACAAATACCGTTTCAAAAATCAAGATCTGTAAAAAACAGTTAAAATCATGAAAAAAAACACACTTCATCGAACCAAGTAATTATATTTTTTATTAATATTGATACTTAAATTGAAAATCAATCTATTAATCATTAACCCCTATATTGAATTAATTTTCACGTGATGAAAAAGAGTAACCGCAAAGAATTGAATTGGGAACAAACGGAAAGACTTGTTTCGTTAGCATTAGAAGAAAAAAATCCATTTGAGATCATTAAAAAAGAATTTGGATTGGCAGAAAAAGAAGTTCTCGAAATCTTGAAAAAGAAAATGCCTCTTGAAAAATTTGAGATGTGGAAAAAGAAGGCAACAGCAAATAAACCAAAACCAAAACAAGTTAAAATCGATGATTTTGACGAGGATTTGGATGGCAAATACTATATAAAAAATAAGCTAGACTAAAATATGGAACTCCTGGAATTCAGGAGTTTTTTTATTTTTAAATTAAATGTAACTTTTTTACCTCTTGTAAGTCAAATAGCAATAACTAAACTCATATAAATGAAAAAAATTCTTTACACCTTAGCTCTTGCTGCAACGCTTTGGAGCTGTAAAACCGGAAGCTCAACCGGTGCCGCAAAAAGTAATACTGTAGAGGTTAATATAAATCTTGTTGATGTAAAAGATGATAAGGTTTTGGTCACTGTTACACCTCCGCAAATAAAAACTGACGAAGTTGTTTACAGTATTCCAAAAACAGTTCCAGGAACATATTCTACAGACAACTACGGTAAATATTCAGATGGTTTTAAAGCTTTTGATGCCAAAGGAAATGCGTTGCCAGTAAAAAGGATTGATGACAATTCATGGTCAATTTCTGACGCAAAAAAATTAAAAAAAGTAACTTATTTAGTTGGTGATACTTTTGATACTGAAAAAGGTAGTGATTTTGGTGGTGGAGATGTCTTTTCGCCAGCTGGAACCAATATCAACGCAGGTGTTAACTTTGTCGTTAATACACATGGTTTTGTAGGTTATTTTCAAGATAAACTAGACATTCCTTACAAAGTTACAATTACCCACCCTGAAACGCTTTGGGGAGCAACTTCAATGACGGATGAAGATGCAAGCAAGACTAGCGATGTATTTACAACACCACGTTATGCTGTTTTGGTCGAAAATCCAATTATGTATTCGAAGCCGGACTACACCACTTTCAACGTAAACGGAATGGATATTTTGATTGCTGTTTATTCTCCTACAGGAAAATTTACTGCCGAAAGTATTACTCCGGAAATGAAAACGATGATGACAGCGCAAAAAAACTTTTTAGGAAAGGTAAATGCCACTAAAAAATATTCTGTTTTATTGTACTTATCTACTATGGCAAAAGATGATGCGCATGGTTTTGGGGCATTAGAGCATCCAACTGCCACAACTGTTGTTTTGCCGGAATCTATCCCTAAAGAGAAATTGGTGGAGTCAATGAAAGATGTTGTTTCTCATGAATTTTTCCACATTGTAACGCCATTAACTATTCACTCAAAAGAAATTCAGTATTTTGATTACAATGCTCCAAAAATGTCTGAGCATTTATGGATGTATGAAGGTGTTACAGAATATTTTGCCAATCTTTTTCAAATCAATCAGGGTTTAATTGATGAGTCTGAATTTTATACTCGTATTGCTGATAAAATTGAACAAGCGAAAGCTTTAAATGATACTATGTCATTTACTGTAATGAGTAAAAACGTTTTGGAACAACCTTACAAAGATCAATACTTAAACGTATATCAAAAAGGGGCTTTAATTGGTATGTGTATTGATATCATCATTAGAGAAAAAAGCAATGGCGAAAGAGGAATTCTGGATTTAATGCATAAATTATCTAATGAATATGGTATTGAAAAACCATTTAACGATAATGAGCTTTTTGCTAAAATTACTGAATTGACTTATCCTGAAGTTGGCGAATTCTTAAATAAATATGTTGCTGGAACAACTCCAATTCCTTACGATTTTTATTTGGCAAAAGTTGGTGTAGGCAAAGCATCAGAAAAGGTTCCCGGATCAATTTTTATAAAAGGACAAACTCCATATATTGGTGTTGATAAAGCTACTAAAGCAATAAGCGTTCGTCCTGGTGAGTTAAATGTATTTTTTACTAATTTGAATCTTAAAGCTGGTGACGTGATTCTTGATGTAAATAACAAAACATATAACTTAGATAATATTTATGATTTGATTACTGAAAGTGAAAACTGGAAAGAAAATGATCCAATTACAATTAAGATCAAACGTGATGGTAAAGAGCAGACTATAAAAGGAACTGTGAAAGTACCATTTGAAGAAAAAGAAACTTTTAAAGCTACAGATGCTTCAAAAGAGAAACTTAAAAATGCATGGTTAAAAGGTTAATTCCTTTTAACTGAAAACACAAAAAAACCGACAATTGATTGTCGGTTTTTTTTTATGTTCTTTTTTAATGTTTGTCAGACTGAGCGAAGTCGAAGTCCCACTAAGTGATTCTGCTTACGTGACTTCGACTTCGCTCAGTCTAACAAATATTCTATTATTTCTTAACTGGAAATTTCCAATCAAATTCGTCTTTTTCGTTAATTATCGCTCCAATTTCGAATTTTACAACTTCGTCAAATTCTGTTTGAAGGATGAACCAATTGTCTTCATTGAAATAATTCTCAAAAGTATCAAATGTTTCCTGTGTAAATTTTGTAATTCCTTTTGTTGCTAAATCTTTCTTTACATCGGCAATTTTTCTTCCGATTAGCTTGAATCCAAAAACTTCTAAATCATTGCTAGAAGCTACTAAATAACCTAATTTCAAGTCTTCTTCCTGATAAAATGTCAATCTGATTTTATGTTTGTTGTATACAAAAATCCCATTATCATCTTCGTCTACATAATTTTTATCAGGCTTTCCTAAAGCAGCCGTTACATCGTTTTGCTTCATTCCGAAAAGCAATTTATCAATTCCTGATTTTAGATTTATTTTCATAATTTACTTTTATTTAAAGTGCAAATTTCGTGAAGTTTTTTTAAACTCAATGATGATTCTTTTTTATTATTTTTTTTACCACTAATTATACGAATTATTTTTCTTTTACTTCATTATACCATTCTTTTCAATAAGAAAGATTTTTCTTATATAATATATATATTTTTGAATATCTTTGGAAAAATCTAAATCATGAAATTTAAAGTACATTTATACCGGGAAATATTTGATTTTCAAAATTTACACAAAGAAAGACAGATCATTGAACAACATATTTTTGAAATAACTCTAAAATATGATTTTATCAAAGAGTTACCAGAATGGACTATTGAATTTAACGTTGCGCTAGAAAAGGGAGATTGGGCGGGCATTTATAAAAAAGGAATTACTACTCCTTCTCTGCTCCTTAGAAGTCATACTATATCTTTACCAATCCCATCTAATAAAGAAATTGAATGGGGAATTAACGAAAAAAAATATGTTCGTAGACCAATAGGTGATAAAAGCAAATTCGAAATATTAGATTTCAATTATGCGGCATAAAATAACATAAGTGACTACATTATTGAAACCTCATGTTTTGGTATCGGAAATCTTTTAAAATCTGGTATTAAGCTAAAGAATATTCTTGTAAAAATTTAATATTCAAAACAAACATAAAAACTAAATTACCTTTAAATATCTTTGAACTATTCAAATGCAACTCCTACATGAAAAAATATATTATAATATTAATACTTTCTTATTCCACAATTGGTTTTTCACAAAAAGTAATAAGTTCTATATTAGATAAAGAGCAAATAAAAGAACGCGAAGTAGATGGCCTTTCCGATTTTCCTATTTACAAAGCCTACGAATATCAGGATAAGGGCGGTGTATATGAATTGGTTTTGTGCGAAAACAAAAAAATACTTTCTAAAAAAGATACTTTAAACACTAAAATTCAGGCTATTTGTGCTATTAATGATCATGGCGGTTTTATTGAAAAATGGAGAATTAACGACTTAATAGAAAATACAGAACCAAAAGAAAGCAGCATTTGGTTTTGGACAAAATATTCCACCACCAAGGACATTGATGGTGACGGCTATATTGAACCTGTAATTGTCTACGGAACATCTGATGAGGATGATTATGTAAAACGTGTTAAAATCATCACCATATACAAAGGCACAAAATATGTAATTCGCGCTGTAGAGTGCGATTTAGATTATTGCAGAAGCTTTAAAAAAGATAAAAACTGGAATTTATTACCACAAAAAATAAAGACTTACATTGATCAATTGGTCATAAAAATGAGAAAAGAACAAAACTTGTTATTGAAAGATGGTTAGAATTCCATGACAATTTGTAATTAACTAAATTATAATTTTCTCCTGAGATTTTGTTTAACCTCATCAAACCATTCGTTTCTAAGAATGCTCAATACGATAGAATCACGACGAGTTTCGCTGTTCGCAGTTGGCATATGGCTGCGTAAAACACCCTCTACTTTGCAACCAATACTTTTCATGGCTTCAATACTTCGTTCGTTGTTATTATCGGCGCGAAATTCTACACGTTCCATTTCGAGTGTTTCAAAAGCGAATTGAAGCAATAGATATTTACAATGTTTGTTGAGTCCGGTTCCTCTAAAAGCTGAACCATACCAAGTAAAACCTAATTGCAGGGTTTTGAACTCGAGATTCATATCGTAAAAACGAGTTGAACCTGCGTATTTTTGAGATTTTTTATCAAAAACTATAAATGGAAATTCTTTTTGATTTTCTCTCGCTTTTATAGCCAATTGAATATAGTTGATCAGGTTTTCTTTTCCGTCTGCGCCTACTAGTGAATATTTCCAGGTTTCTGGTTCGTTGATTGAAATTTCTAATAAATTTTCGACATCAGTTTCTTGTAATGGGCGCAATAAAACTAGATCATCTTCTAAAATAATATTGTCTGAGAATTTGAATTTTGGCATTGAAGTCATATTTTATCTGTATATCTCTATGGAATCTTAATAAAGTTTTACGATGTTTTCTTTATATAAATAATTCGATTCTTAAATTATTTAACTGATTTGATTGCTCTAATTTGCCAAAGAATACCCAAAAATAATCCAACTGCACCTCCTAAATAACTAAAACTATGCATTTCAGAAACTGCAATAAAGTTTTTGACATTATGAACCTCAAGCGGGAAACAACAGCTAGAATCTAATCTTGAAAAACCTAGAAATCCATAACATAAGCCAATAAGACCAAATATAAGTGACGTACTTAATACAACTAAAGTCGCTCCTTTTATACTTTTTATCATTTGCCTGACATCTGAGTGAAATAAGCTTATCGTTGCAAATACAAAACCGGTAACTAATCCCATCCACCAGGTTGACCATGCTCCAATTATTGAAGCTGTTACTCTTGGAGTGTCTTGCCCGTATTGAACAAAGCCAAACCTTTCAAACATTAGTTTTGTAAAAAACTCATCAGAAAGTGTATACGTAAATTGATTGTGTACAATACCATAAAAAATCGCGATTATAACACTTAAGAGTATGGAAGCTATAAATATCGACGCTTTTTTCATCAATTTTCAAATATCAAAATAAATAGTTTACTCACTCATTTCATCGTAACGTTCCGGAACTTGCGGATCGTATAACGGGCATTTGAATTCTTCCATTAGCTCAACTAACTTATTCATAGTTTTGCCTTCGGTTCCGTAGCAATCAATTTTTACACTTTGTGGTGTTGTAATAACTTGAAATGCTCCTTTTCCTGAATTATTTTTCCAGCTATTTTCGTCGACTCTTTCCCATTGCGAGAATACCGAAGCGATTCTGTTCATGATTACCTCAACCGGAAGTGTTTCCAGTCCCTCAACATCTTCTCTTTCTACAAGTGCTTCATAAACCTCTTGGTGGTTTAGGTAAACTTCTTCTAAATATCTCCAAAAAAGTAATTCGTACATAGCTTGGTGTTTTTTAGCCCCGATAGTAGTGAAAATCCTTTTGTCGCCGCGGCGGATAAAAGATTGTAACGGATAGCGGGATTAGCTCCTAAAAAAGCTAATTATTAATAAAAAAGGTCCTGTTGTAAACTCCAGTATATAAAACCTTTGCAACTCAGAACCTTTGTAACTTTGTAACTTAAAAAAATTAATATTCGAATGTTCCGTATTCGCTGGTAATGGTAAGTTTTTTAGCATCGGCTGCTTCTACTCTACCTACGATTTGTGCATCGACATTGAATGATTTTGAAATCGCAATAATATCTTGTGCAATATTTTCCGGAACGTAAATTTCCATACGGTGACCGCAATTGAAAACTTGATACATTTCTTTCCAATCTGTTTTTGATTGTTCCTGAATTAACTTGAACAATGGCGGAACCGGAAATAAATTGTCTTTTATAATGTGTAAATTCTGAACGAAGTGTAAAATTTTAGTTTGCGCTCCTCCACTACAATGCACCATTCCGTGAATTTCGTTTGGTGTGTAGGTGTCTAAAATTTTCTTGATAATTGGTGCATAAGTACGCGTTGGAGAAAGTACTAACTGACCTGCATTTATTGGGCTATCTTCTACGGCATCTGTTAAGTTTACCTGACCTGAATAGATTAATTCTTCTGGTACAAGAGCATCATAACTTTCAGGGTATTTTTTGGCTAAATATTTTCCAAAAACATCGTGACGGGCAGATGTTAAACCATTACTTCCCATTCCGCCATTATAACTTTTTTCGTAAGTTGCCTGACCAAAAGAGGTTAAACCAACAATTACGTCGCCAGCTTTAATATTTGCATTATCTACAACATCGCTGCGTTTCATTCGAGCGGTTACTGTTGAATCTACGATTATGGTACGAACTACGTCTCCAACATCTGCAGTTTCTCCTCCTGTTGAATGAATGGTTACTCCGAATGATTTTAATTCGTTGATTAATTCTTCGGTTCCATTAATGATCGCCGAAATAACTTCGGCAGGAATTAAGTTTTTATTTCTTCCTATGGTAGACGAAAGTAAAATATTATCTGTTGCTCCAACACATAACAAATCATCAATATTCATGATTAAAGCATCTTGAGCGATTCCTTTCCAAACCGAAATATCTCCTGTTTCTTTCCAATACATATACGCCAAAGACGATTTTGTACCTGCTCCATCGGCGTGCATAATCAAGCAGTGATCTTCGTCCTGTGTTAAATAATCAGGGACAATTTTGCAAAATGCTTGAGGAAATAAACCTTTATCGATATTTTTTATGGCGTTGTGTACGTCTTCTTTTGATGCCGAAACACCTCTTTGTGCGTACCTTTTGCTAGAATCTGAACTCATGTAACTTAGTTTGTGTTGATGTAGTGCAAAGATAATCTCTTTTTTTAATTCTTTGATTGATTCGTATGTCTGTTTCACAAAAAAATCGGCAGTTTGCTATAACTGCCGATTTTCTACAATAAAATTGGTTATAAAAAAATTGGTCTTTACTATTATTCCCAGTCTGGCATGAAGTATCCTGCAAACAAAACGACTCGCGAATCTGTTAATGAGATACCACTTTTGACTATGTTTTTTACTGATACGCCATCATTTGAAGTATTTGTAAAAATGACTTCGGCTTCATTTGGCGAATATCTGGCATCATAATCATTTGTTCCCGCCGGTTTATTGCCAATAATTGAAGTTGCTGTTGATGTTGTCAAATTATATTCGAAAATTCTGCTGTCGAGTTGTCTGTAATTCTGATTTTCGTACTCTGAAACATCTCTGGAATACAACAGTTTTTGTCCGGTCACTGAAAAATTTAATCCGCTTGCAGCTCCTTTATATCCTGAAAGTACTTGACTGAGTACATTTCCTGAGGTATCTATGATATAAATTTCGACATTATAACCGCTAACATCGTTTACTTTTAGTGCGATTTTTGATCCGTCATTACTCCAATCGCACTCTGAAATAAATTTACCAGTTGGTGTTTTGTAAATTTGTGCCAGACCGCTTCCGTTGTTATTGATTTTATACAATTTGTCAAAACTTGGGTAGATAATTTCACTTCCGGAAGCATTCCAACTGAAACCAACAAAATCTGAATTAAATCCGTTTATTGGAACTGAGTTTGTAATTTTTGTAACTCCGGAACCGTCTTCATTCATGGTGTAAATATGATTTTGTCCTCCGCTAGATCTTATAAAAGCAATTTTTCTGACTTGCGTGTTTCTTCTTGGTCTCCAACTATTTGTTTCTAAACCTGTAAGCTGGTATTTATTTCCTGCATCATCAATGGAATAAATTACATTATTCTCCCCTACTTTATTTACGCCTAAATATCGCGTAGCAGGAAATGTCGATGTTGTAAATGAACTTACTGCGCTTAAAATATCTACATTCACGCCATCATTAACCGTTACTTGCCAAAAATATTTAACACCATACAATAATCCTGTTAAGGATAGCTTTTTGTCTTTAATACCTGTAAACACTTTTACATCTGTATTAGCATCATTTCGCAAAATAACACTAAAGGTCAATACATCATTATCCGGATCTGTAGCAGTCCAAACCAGATCGAGTGCAATATTTTGGCTAACTGCATTATCTGTAGGTGCTGTTAGAACTGGTACTGTGGGCGGCTTATTATTTGCTGTCGATTTTTTTAGCTCAAATATAACTTCTGATGTATTATTTACTGTTACTGATACTGATTCGAATTTTGCAACATAACCGTCTTTTTGAGCCTGAAAAGAATATTCTCCAATGGGTACTTTGCTCATTACAAATTTCCCATCTACATCTGTAAAAATGGTTCCCGAAGTGGGACTTGAAGTAATTTTTACATTTTGCATTGGCTCAAAGGTATCTGCTATCACAACTCTTCCGGTAACAGTTCCATACCCAACTTGGTCTACTTTTTCTTCGCTACAAGAACTTAGCACTATCAAAAAAAGAAAACATAATTTAAAATATAGGTTATTCATAATCTTCGCTTTAAATTATTTCAAAATGCTATTTTTTACTCTTATTTTTATTACTCGAAAAATAATACGTAACTCCTAGTCCAAATTTATAGTAGTAATCGTCTCTGACTCCTGCTACCATATAATCTAAATTATCTGAAAAATTGATGTCATACTCTCCAAATAATTTTACCCCTATTGAATTGGAAACCAGATATTCTACTCCGGCACCAAATTGTACTTTCGAATGTGTGTTTTCAAACTTCTTATTCATTCCAAAACCACCACCGCCATATATATAAGGACTAAATTTATCTTTTGGAAGCAGTAAAAGTTCCAAATTCAGGTCAAAGGTCAAATATCCTACGTCGATTATATCTTTATTAGCTAACAACACGGCATTTGTAGATCCGCTTATATTAAGACCTGGAGTAATAAAGTATTTTAACGCTCCTCTTCCCATAGGTTTTAATACCGGATTTGCATAATCGCCATCAATAAGCGAGGTTCCTCCTGCGATTTCGATTGCAAACTTAGAGCGTCGTGGTTCGAGATCTCTACCATATAATGCAGTGCGATCTGCGACTTCATTTTCGGTGGCATATTTTTTCATGGTGGCATCCAATTCTGCAGGAGTTGCATCTGCCAGCCAAATGTTATCCTGAATTCCTTCTAAAACCAATGACTGAACGGCTTTTTCTATCGCTTCGGTAACTGCCATATGAACGGGTTCATTTGTTGTATATCCAGTTTCTACCTCCAAGAGTCTTTTAAAACTCACATATTTAAACAAACTTTCGTCTATGGCTTGCGACAAAATTGTTTTTGAAATGTAAACTGATTTTAAAATTTTTCCGTTTGAAGTCGAAACCATTCTCAAATAAATTGTTACTCGATCCTGACGGTATTTTATAGAACCTCCTGTACCAAAATATCTTGCCCCAAAACCTCCTGTGATAATATTAGAATCGTACGAAATAATTCCGCCCTCTAATAAAACCCCGGCGTACAATAATGGAGTTAATTGTGGTTCATTTGGATTTGCATTTTTTGAATACTCTTGTCTTGTAGATCGAATTAGGTTTCGTTCCTGCAATAAGTTTCCAATATTTTCGCGTTCGATTGGTATAAACCATTTAGAATCTTCTAAAGCTTTTAGCAGTATTGAAGTTGCGCCCTGAGTCACGGCGGTACTAAAATTGCTTCCGTTTTCCTGAGGTTTGTATTGCCCTGTTTGATCTCTAAATTTATAAACTCCAACCACAATTTGTTCTTTTGGTTTTGGTAGTTCTTTTAAGAGAGAAGTTGCTGGTGTGCTTTCGCCCAGAACTGCTTTTTCTACTCCGGTTGGCTGATTGTAAAACGCACCGCAGCCAGAAAATAAAAGGACCAATAACAGTGTTAAGTAGTTATTTACTCTCATTATTATTTATTTGGAATGATTACTTGCGTCTGTTCTCCTGTAGTTGTATCTAATATATTTACCGATAAACCTTCGGATGAAGGATAGATATCGACAGAATAACTTCCAAAGGTGTATGAACCTACAGAAAGACCGTTTGTTCCAAATTGTTGTTTATAAAGTGAGCTTGAAATCTGACTTAACAACTGGGCATTTAAACTTGCTTTAAATTGCTCCAAATCTGTTTTTTGTGGCGTAACTGCTGTTTTATCTTTTAATTTATTTTGAGATTCAGCGCTATTCAATAGCCACTGGTAATTAAAAGTATCACCGCCGAAAGCAGGATTTACAGGCTTGTAAACGAATGCTTGCGATCTGACAAAAGGTGAAAGCAGAAGAAATAATGAGAGGCTTAAAATAAATTTCATGACCTTAATGATAAAATTAATACTGAGTGAAATATTTGCGTTGCTTTTCTAAATCTTTCAAGTAGTAAATAGTTGCATTTATAGATTCCTGAGCTACGGCTTCTAAAAATTCATCGTCCGGTCGTACTAAAAAATCATATATAACGGTGTTGTCTATCGAAACGCTTATTTTGGTATTTCGTCCAAAACTGTATTCTTCCGTTATAACAACTATTTTTTTTGCATTTATTCCAATATCATTGTACTTGTAATAATACTTGTCGTAAAAATCTTTTCCCATTTTGGTTTTGGTATCATCGGTTACAATACCTCTTAACTCAAATCCATCAACGGGCATAATTATTACATCATCTTTTTTTTTTCTTCACCCAGAACCACTCTGTCTTTTGCTATTATTTCTTTTTCTTCGTCATAAAACAATAGCAACACAATAACTTCATCATCTCCATTTACATTGATTTGTGTAGCCGACAATTTTTTAACTTCATTTGGTTCTAGTGTAAAAATCCCTACTTGGGAATTGTTAGATTGATTATTACTTTTATCATTATTTTTTATTACTGATAATCTATAAGAAGCACTTTTCATAACATCGGTAAGATTTTCGGCTGTACCGGTAATTTTAAAGTTATCTTCTATTTTCTCTATATCTATTTTTGCTTTTATCTGATTTTGAGGAACAGCAACCTGCGCCATTAAAACGGTGCTAAAAAACAAAAAACTTAAGAGGATATATCGGAATAAAAATTGCATTTCTTTTAGTTTAATTTGTTTAGGATAATAATAGCAGACCCATTTCCGTTTTGAGTGATTTTCATATCTTTAGAAATAGAGTTTGTGCCATAACTTTGTATTTTTTGATCGTTCCCATTCTGAATCATTTCTGTTTTTACATCATAATTGGTTCGGTATGAGTAATCTGAAATACTATTATTTTTTCCTTGTTGAGATATATTCTGAGATATTGTTTTGGCATCTTTAATTAACAACAACTCATTGAAATCTCCTTTTTGCGAAACTGAAACATTAACTTTATTAGCATCAAGATCTGCTCTGACTGCATTGAAATTTCCTATTTGCTGAATCAAAACTCCTTGCGATAATTGTTGCACTTGTTCCAACTGTAATTGATCTGTATTCTTTTTACTTACAGACGATACTATACTTAAAGCGGTGTCTTTAGAATCAAACACAGACGAGCTATACGTTTTAAGACCTGATGTATCTGCTTTTTCTTGTGCATGAAGTACAGGTATTGAAACAAAAAACATTAAAAAGAATATGTTTACTAGAATTTTCATCTTTTTGATTGTTTTAAAATATGACAGCCAAAGCTGGTTTAGCTGTCATATTTTTATATTTACTCTTTAAGTAATATTTCTTAGTGATTACTTTGATTTACGTTAGATAAATTTGAATTTCCTTGTTGAATTACAACGCTTTCATTTCCTGTAGAAAGAGCTGAAAAAGCAGTTTGTATTGAATAAGAATGATTACCATTACCTTCTTGTAAAACATTTTCAACATTTCTGTATCCAGTTTGAGAAGAATCTGCTATGTTATCTTTTCCAAATTGAAAGTGGTTAGATTCATTTCTATTAGAAGCACTGGAGAAAAATCCACCTGTTTGTGTTTGGTTAGATTCATTATTTATACCTCCCTGACTAGCATATGCAACACCGTAATTTCCATTTTGTGTTTGAGTAGCATTATTTTTACCATGAGGAGAAGCCGGTACCGAAGTTGTTAGAGCAGCCATTCCAGTAAATACAGATGCAGTTGGCAATGTATTTCCGCTTGTTCCCTGATCGATTGTTGCTTTATTGTGTTTACCGTCCTGATTTTGAGTCGCTGTATCTTCTCCTTTTAAATTCCCTGTAAGCAAACCATAAGTAACAACAGTTTCATCTTGCCAAATTGTAGCATCGTTATTATCTCCAACTTGAGTTTGATAGGCTTTATTTCTCCAGTTATTTTGAGAGATAAAAGCTGTATTATCTTTACCATTTTGCCAAACCTCTGCTAAGTTATCATGAGAAATATTTCCCAACAAAGTTGCAGTCATTTGTCCTGGCAAAACTCCTTGATACACATCTGACTGATTATGCATATTAGATTGTTTTATGCTAGAACTTTGTGCAGTTCCAATTTGATCAACATACGCATCTTGCGAAGTACCAGTTTGGTTTACATAACTGGTATTGGGAGCAATAGTTCCAGGCAGAATTTGTGCGGTTCCAATTGCGCTGACAAACAGCATCGCGGAGATGCTTAAAATTACTTTTTTCATAATAAATATATTTAATTGGTTATTAATACAAGTTATTATGTAGGCTAAAGCATGGGGAATTTATGTACTCAAAATCTCATTTGAAAATAAAAGAATTTACCTTTTTTTTCTCTATCACATACTCAAAATTAGAAAACTTCCCGAAAACCAAAACAAGTATAAACACCTATTTTTCAATATATTAAAGTCTTTTCGATGAACTGTAAAACTATCTCGATGAACTACTACTTTTGTTTTTTTAGTTAGTAAGAAAAAAGCTATCTATTAATAATTAATGTAAAATTACCCCGTAACAAGTGTTAAAACAACAATTTAGAATCCATTTTTTTAACATAATCACAAAAAAAAAGCCCGTCTACTTGAGACAGGCTTTGATGATATGTTTTTTACAAATACTATTTTGTAAATAATAATTCTCTGTATTTTGTTAAAGTCCAACTTTCATCATCTACTAACAACTCGAGTTTATCGCAATGGTTGCGAATATCTTCAAAATACGGTTTTACTTTATTACAATATGCTTCTGCCATTTTTTGTGCATCTGTCAAATGATTGGCTGTTCTTCTTTCATCTGTCATAGCCAATACCTTAGAATTAATTCCTTCTATATGGCCTGAAATTTCTTTAATCAAAACAATTTGTTCTTTTGCAATTGTTTCAAACTCTTTTCCGAAGATTTCTTTTAATCCTTTTACATTTTCAATTAAAGTATTTTGATAACGAATTGCCGTTGGAATTACATGGTTTCTCGAAATATCTCCTAAAATTCTTCCTTCAATCTGGATTTTCTTAGTGTATTCTTCCAGCTCTATTTCGTAACGAGCTTCAACTTCAACATGGTTCATAATTCCTAATTCTTCAAACAACTCAAATGCTTGTTTAGAAACCTTAGCTTTAATTGCCTCTGGAGTAGTTTTAAAATTGCTTAAACCTCTTTTTGCAGCTTCTTTTTCCCAAGCTTCACTATATCCGTCTCCTTCAAAAAGAATTTTTTTAGATTGTTTGATGTATTCTCTTAAAACATTAAAAATAGCATCGTCTTTTTTCATGTCTTTTGACTCAATTAAAGCATCTACTTCTATTTTAAAATCTTTTAATTGTTTGGCTACGATTGCATTTAAAGTCGTCATTGAATTTGAACAATTAGAATTTGAACCTACCGCTCTGAACTCAAATTTATTTCCAGTAAAAGCAAAAGGCGAAGTTCTGTTTCTATCTGTATTATCCAAAAGAACATCTGGAATTTTACCTACTACATTTAATTTTAAGTCTGTTTTTTCTTCTGGAGATAATTTTCCGGTTGTTACACTTTCTAATTCAGATAAAACTTTTGTCAATTGTGCTCCAATGAAAACCGAGATAATAGCCGGTGGTGCTTCATTTGCTCCTAATCTATGATCGTTACTTGCTGTTGCAATTGATGCCCTTAATAAAGTTTCATAATCGTTAACTGCTTTAATTGTATTAATAAAGAAAGTTAAAAACTGTAAATTGCTCATTGGCGTTTTGCTCGGACTCAATAAATTAACTCCTGTATCTGTTGCCAACGACCAGTTATTGTGTTTTCCGGAACCATTTACTCCTTTAAATGGTTTTTCATGAAATAAAACTTTAAAATCATGACGTTCAGCAACTTTTTGCATTACATCCATCAATAAAGAGTTATGATCTACGGCAAGATTTGTCTCTTCAAAAATTGGTGCCAACTCAAATTGGTTTGGCGCAACTTCATTATGACGTGTTTTTACCGGAATTCCCAATAACATACATTCTTGTTCTAAATCTCTCATGTAGGTTAAAGCACGAGTTGGAATAGAACCAAAATAATGATCGTCTAACTGTTGTCCTTTTGCAGATGTATGTCCTAATAAAGTTCTACCGGTCATCATTAAATCCGGACGAGAATTTGCCAAAGCTTTATCTATCAGAAAATATTCTTGCTCCCAACCCAAAGTGGCCGTTACTTTTTTAACGTTTTTATCAAAATATCTACATACTTCTGTAGCCGCTTCGTCAATTGCAGACAACGCTCTCAATAAAGGAATCTTATTATCTAAAGCTTCTCCTGTATATGCAATAAAAACGGTAGGAATACATAAAGTTGTTCCATAAATAAAAGCTGGAGATGTGGGATCCCAAGCTGTGTAACCTCTGGCTTCAAAAGTATTTCTAATTCCACCATTTGGAAAACTTGATGCATCTGGCTCTTGTTGTACCAATTGTGCACCACCAAATTTTTCTACCGGATCACTTCCATCGTACGAAACCTCAAAAAATGCATCATGTTTTTCTGCTGTTGTTCCTGTAAGAGGCTGAAACCAGTGTGTATAATGTGTAACTCCTTTGGCCAAAGCCCATTCTTTCATTCCCATGGCAATATAATCTGCCAGTTTTCTGTCTATTTTAGTTCCATGTTGAACCGCATCTCTTACTCCTTTTAAAGCATCCGAAGTTAAGTACTGCTTCATTGCTTTCTCATTGAACACATTTGAACCAAAAATGTTAGATTTTCTATCAATTTCTTCAAAATGTACTGGCTTTCTTGTAGAAGCTTCTTGTAAAGCTTGGAAACGTAATGTTGACATGTATATAAATTTAAAATTCGTAATAATTTTCATTAAAAAAAGAGGAACAAATATAAACAATTAAACAAGTCATTTAAAACATAGATTTCAGAATTTTATACGACGATTTTTCAATAGATGACGCTTTTTATAAAGAATAATGGATTTGATTTAAAGAAATGTAACAAAATACATCAGTATTATTCATTAAATAAACATTTTTTCACAATTCCTTAATCCAGAAATCTAAAAAACATGTATAATTTTTACGAATTTATTTTTTAATGGTGTTAAAAATTGCTTTTTTAAAAATATACCCCTAACAAATTTGCGCTTATCTAAAAAATAATAGTTCGCTAAACAAAATACCCCCCTAATTTTTACGGCTAAAAAAATAAATCTATATTTGACCCAACGAAAAAAACAAAAAAATTAATTCTATATTATTATGGCTAAAATTAAGTTAGAGTACATTTGGTTAGATGGATATGAACCAACTCAAAATCTTAGAAGTAAAACTAAAGTTGAAGAGCATGAAAATTTCAAAGGAACATTAGAAGAGCTTGGAAACTGGTCATTTGATGGATCTTCAACAAAACAAGCTGAAGGTGGATCTTCAGACTGTCTATTAGTTCCTGTTGCAATTTACCCAGATCCAACTCGTATCAATGGATACCTAGTGATGTCTGAAGTTATGTATGCTGATGGAGCACCACACCCTTCTAACGGTAGAGCTACAATTGATGATGATAATGATGATTTTTGGTTTGGTTTCGAACAAGAGTATTTCATCATGGATACTAAAACTTTATTGCCATTAGGTTTCCCTGTTGGAGGTTATCCTGCTCCACAAGGTATGTACTACTGTTCTGTAGGTGGAAAAAACACTCACGGAAGAAAATTAGTAGAAGAGCATGCTGATTTATGTATTGCTGCAGGACTTAATTTTGAAGGTATCAACCAAGAGGTTGCTTGCGGACAATGGGAATTCCAATTATTTGCTAAAGGTGCTAAAAAAGCCGGAGACGAAATCTGGATTGCTAGATACTTATTAGATCGTTTGACTGAAAAATATGGTTACTATATCGAGTATCACCCAAAACCACTTGGAGATACAGACTGGAATGGTTCAGGAATGCATGCTAACTTCTCTAACGAAGTTCTTAGAACATGTGGAGATCAAGCAACTTACGAAAGAATTTGCGAGGCTTTCCGTCCTGTAACTGCTGAGCACATTGCGGTTTACGGAGCTTACAACGACTTACGTTTAACTGGTAAACATGAAACTGCATCTATTCACGATTTCTCTTACGGAATTTCTGATAGAGGAGCTTCAATCAGAATTCCTTTAATCACTGTTCAAAAAGGATGGAAAGGTTGGTTAGAAGACAGAAGACCAGCTTCAAACGGAGATCCATACAAAATTGCTGCTAGAATTATCAAAACTGTAAAATCAGCATTGTAATTCATAGTTTAAATTATACTGAAAAGTGTCATCTTAATTGATGGCACTTTTTTTATTTATTAGATAACGGTTTTTTTTGCATAATCTTGTCACATTGAGCGAAGTCGAAATGTCGCAACGAAAAGAAATAAAAAAATAACCACAATCATCGTAAACCCGACAGTCCCGAAGCCTCGGGATAAAAACCTGTCGGGTTTAACATCGAAACATAATAAGCGTAATCTTGTCATCCCGAGGAACAAGGAATTCCCGCGAGTAGATCGTCAATACAAAGAAATACTTTGCGTTAGTTTCTTGCGAAGATTCCTCGTTCCTCGGAATGACAAAGATTATCTATTTTGATTTCGGTGAATGGATTAATCCGTTGAAAAACTACAATAAAAATCATGGTAAAATTTTAAACTAAGTTTCTAATAATTAATTTTTAAGTTAAACTTCAAAAACTATCTTTGTACATCATTTAAAAAAAATAACATAATGGTCTGGATTTTCTTTTTAATCGCAATTGTTCTTATTCTTGCTTTAGACTTGGGAGTTTTTAACAAAAACCCTCATATTATTAGCACAAAAGAAGCAAGTAAATGGACACTCATTTGGGTAACAACTTCATTCCTTTTTTCGGGAGTAATTTACTGGCTATACACTACAGATTATATTGCAAATCCTGACAATCTAAAACCTGCCGTGGCCTCAATGAAGTTTATTACGGGTTACTTAATTGAGTTGTCTTTAAGTATTGATAATATCTTTGTAATCGCCATTATTTTTGCATCATTTAAAATACCTCAAAAATACCAACACCGTGTTTTGTTTTGGGGAATTCTGGGAGCAGTCATTTTTCGTGGATTAATGATCTTCTTTGGTGTAATGCTTATCAATAAGTTTACCTGGATGACGTATTTATTTGGTGCTTTCTTGATTTTTACAGCCTTAAAAATGTTGTTTTCTGGCGAAGACGAAGATTTTCAGCCAAAAGATTCTTTCGTATACAAAACTCTGGGAAAAATTATTCCGATGACATCTGAAATGAACGGAGAGAAATTTTTCGTTTCTACAAGTACAGCAAAAAAGGCAGCTACTCCTTTATTTGTAGCTCTTATAGTAATTGAAGTTATGGATGTTTTATTTGCCATCGATAGCGTTCCTGCTATTCTTGCCATTACCTCAGACCCATTTTTAGTATTTAGCTCAAATATCTTTGCTATTTTAGGATTGCGTTCTATGTACTTTTTCTTGGCAAATATGTTGGCAAAATTCAGTTTCTTAGAATACAGCTTAATTGCTATTTTAACGTTCGTTGGATTAAAAATGATTCTACACGATTTTATTCACGTACCAGAATGGGCATCACTAGGATTCATTGCATTGGCACTTTTGGTAGGTATTTTAGTTTCTTTAAAATACGGAAAAACCGAAGAGGAAGCTAAACTAGAAGAATAAACTTCTTGATATATATTCATAAAAAAAGGAAATCTTACGATTTCCTTTTTTTATAACCTGTTGTTTAAAACTAAAGTTTTACTTTCTTAATATTACTATCATCAATATTATATTTAGCAATAACAGCATTATAATCTAAATAATCAGACTTAGCTTTCTTGGCGTTTATTCCATCATCTCCAGGAACAATAACAATTCTGAATGTTTTATTCGTTCTAAAATCAGGATCAAGTTGTGAAAAATCACTTAAACTACCGTCAATAAAAATGGTAACAATATTTTTCGAAAAAGTAAAATTATATTGAGCTGTTTCTGTGCCATTGTTAAAATAATATACTTGAGGTAATAAAGCCCACTTATCAGCTTGATTTGGACCACTAACTAATTCATACACTAAAATATTATCTCCCGATAACATTCCGTTTAAAGAAATATCCTTTGAATAACTTGGACCAACAAAGTTAAATGTAGCTTCAGTAACATAAGCAATTGGCCCCGGAGGCCCTTCTGGTCCTTCCGGTCCTTCACAACTAGAAAATGCAATTAATCCAACAACTGCAAAAAGGGTAAGTATCTTTTTCATAATTTTTATTTTTTAAGATTTATAAAGGTATTCCAAAAATCAAACCAAAAAATGCTTTTAGCTCAGTTTGAGATTAAAAATATTATGATTTTTTTACAACTTGCTGGTTTTTAAGCAAGATTTTGTTAAAAAATAATACATGGAAAGGTAGTGAATTTTCCCAATAATCCCAAGTATGTGCTCCAAGACGTTCAGTATAATCGTGATCGACCTTGTTATAAACCAATCTTCTATGCAATTCTCTGTTAGGTTCGATCAAGAAATCATCGACACCACAATCTATAATTAAAGGCAATTTGTTTGCTTTTATTTTGTCTAACATTCCTAAAACAGCATATTGCGCATACATTTCTGAGTTATCGCTTTTGTCTCCAAAAACGGGCTGCATCAATTTTACAACTTGTGCCGATGATTCACGATTGAGCATTGTACTCATATCTACAGCACCACTCATGCTTCCTGCAGCACAAAATAAATCAGGATGTTTTGTTGATAGATACAAAGCACCGTGACCTCCCATCGAAAGTCCCGTGATTACTCTTCCGTTTCGATTACTTATGGTTCGATATGTTTTATCTACTTTCTGAATCACTTCCTGCGTGATAAAAGTCTCAAACTGGCTTCCGTTATTTACAGGACTATCAAGATAGAAACTAAACGTTTCGCCCTCTGGCATTACGATAATAATATTGTATTGATCTGATAAGTTTTGAACCAATTTTTTGTTTGGTGTATTTTTTAACCAATCGCTAAAATGTCCGTAAGCGCCGTGCAACAAATACATAACCGGAAAAGCCGATTTACTTTTTGCATACGAATTAGGCAAAACAACCGCAGCTTTGTAGGTTTTACTCATTGCCGCACTTGGAACTTGCAAAGTATCTACTTTTGCCGCGTAACTCATTGACGACACGCATAAAAGAACAGCAAATACTAAGATTTTAAAGTTTTTCATATTTATAGATTTTCAATTTTGGGTTTGTAAATATACCTTTTTCTGAATATATTATATGAAAAATCCGACCAGTTTTTCACCAGTCGGATTTGTATGTTTTTCTTTTGCCACAGATTAAATTGATGGTAAAGATTACTTTTTTAAAAACTTATTTACCATAAATCTCCACTAAATATATTCTCACACAATCTGAGTAAAAAATCTATTTAATCTGTGTAATCTGTGGCAAAAAGATCATTAACTAATTATAATCTTGTGTTCGTGACGATATTGCGACGCGCTTTTACCTGTATATTGTTTGAAGGATTTACTAAAGTGACTAAAATTATTAAAACCACTTTCGTAACAAACTTCGTTTATACTAATTTGTTTTTCGGCCAATAATTTTGACGCATGCACTAATCTATATTCGTTTACAAACTCTGTAAACGTTTTATTCGAAATCTTCTTGAAATAACGACAAAAAGAAGGCGTTGTCATACTCACCAAATTCGAAACTTCGTCTATTGCAATCGATTCCTGAAAATGATCTTTTACATAATTAAAAATCACATTAATACGATCATTATCCTGTGTTTGCAATTCGAGCGAAAATCCATCGGCATTAAGAACCGTATAATCCTCAGAAGAATCTAATTCGTCTAAAATACTCAAAAGTGTAAGCAAACGTTCAAACGGAAGTTGATTTTCCATCATCTCGATTTTCTTACCAATATGTTTTTTAGTTTCTCCACCAAAAGCAATTCCGCCTTTGGCCTGACTTAATATATTTTGAACCTTTCTCATTTCGGGAGCAACAAAAAAATCATTCCCTAAAAATTCAGGTTTAATATGAATCACGGTTTCATTAATATTTCCCGTTTGTTCATTTGTAAATCCGCAATGTGGCAAATTGGCTCCTATCAAAATCAAACTACCATTGGTATAATAAGAAACATGGCTTCCTATTTGTCTTTTACCCGCTCCACCGTTTATATAAACCAACTCGATTTCTGGATGGTAATGCCATAAATGCGCTTTACTGTTGGTCTTTTGGGCGTGTTTAGTGTAGGTAAAAGAACTTCCGTATGAGTTAGATATCACTTCAAGAGCTGGGGCAATTGTCTTCATGATAAAATCTTTAAAAAATAATAGCAAATTTAACAAAATCGCCTAATATAATTCATAAATTAACCTATAACGGTTTCGTAAATGAAGAATTATCATAAAAATAACCAAAAGTTAAAATAGAAAATTATCTCATTTACGCCAATTATTATACGACTAATATTTTTTTTCCTCATTTTTTTAATAAATCGTATTAATTCTACCATTTTTATAGACATATAACATATCTGTAAGAATAATGCCCGATCATCAAAAAATTTAACATTTGAAAATGTTTGAAAAATAATAGCCGAATTAACAAAAACACCTACAATAATTCAAATTTTAACCTATAACGGTTTCGTAAATGAGAATACAGCACATAAATTGGAAAATAGAGTTGTTAAAAAAACACACATTCCGGAGTAATTTAGCACCAGAGAATTAAACTAATAATTTAAAGAAAGATAGTTATGAAAAAGATATTAAAATTAAGTTTAGTATGTGCAGTACTTTTAACAGGAATGAGCACTTATGCAATTGATGGAAACGACAACGGAAATGTAAATAGTGACTTTAATCTACATGTATTAAAAGCTAATGGTAAAGTAATTACGTTTGCTTTAAACCAAGTACAAAAAGCAAGTTTAAGTATTTACGAAAAAAATGGTTCTTTAATCTATTCTGAAAATGCTTCAGGAAAAGACGGAATCTTAAGAACTTTTAGCTTAGAAGAATTTCCAGCTGGAATTTATTTCTTAGAAGTTCAAGATGGTTTGAAAAAAGTAAGACACGAAATTACTATTACTGATGATGCATCTGTATTATCTACAAAAGCAATTTCTTCGGTAAAATAAATAAAGCAAATTCGTTTGCTCAAAATACAAGTGTAGCAATACACTAGAAAAGTTTATACTCTCATAAAGTATAAAAATGAGGTTAGATAGTTAGTAAAGTTAAAAACGTGATTGTTTTAAAACAGCTCTTTGTGGTTATTGAGCTGTTTTTTTTTGCTCTTTACTAAAATGAGACTTAACTGTGAAGATTAACTGTTGAAGATTTAACCGCAAAGTGCGCTAAGTTATATTTTTCCAAACGCATAAAAAACGCAAAGTTCGCAAAGCTATCTCAACACAACTTTTAAATGAAATGAGATTTAACCGCAAAGTGCGCAAAGAATTTAAACTTGCAGCACGCACAAAAAACGCAAAGTTCGCAAAGCTGTCTCAACACAAAGCTTTGCGAACTTTGCGTTTTGTACAAAACCTTACATAAAAAAAACCTTTGCGCGCTTTGCGGTAAAAAACTTCCCGTTGAAATGAGATTTAACCGCAAAGTGCGCAAAGAATTTAAACTTGAAGCACATACAAAAAACGTAAAGTTCGCAAAGCTATTTCAACACAAAGCTTTGCGAACTTTGCGTTTTGTACAAAACCTTAAATTAAAAAAAACCTTTGCGCACTTTGCGGTTAAATCTTTGTAGTTAAACCTCTATCAAGAACTATTTTGTAAGAAATACAGCAACTCCAATATTATCTTATTTTAAAGAAAACATTAAAAAATAATAACTGATTTAACTAAAACGATAAATATAATTCAAATTTTAACCTATAACGGTTTCGTAAATGAGAATATAGCACATAAATTGGAAAATAGAGTTGTGCAAATACACTTGTTCTATAAGTAATTTAGCATCAGAGAATTAGAGCTATTAATCTAAAAAACAAATGTCATGAAAAAGATTTTAAAATTAAGTTTAGTATGTGCAGTACTTTTTACAGGATTTAGTACTTATGCAATCGACGGGAATGAAGATTTTAATCTTCATGTAATAAAAACGAATGGTAAACAAATTACGTTTGCCTTAAACAAACTACAAAAAGCAAGTTTATCTATTTATGATAACGATGGTAGTTTGATTTATTCTGAAAATGCTTCCGGTAAAGACGGAATTTTAAGAACTTTTAGTTTAGAAGAATTTCCTGCAGGAACTTACTTCCTAGAAGTTGAAGATAATGTAAAAAAAGTGAGACACGAAATAACAATTACTGACGATAATACAGTAATATCAAAAAAAGCAGTTTCATCAGTTTACAAACCAGGTTTTTCTGCAAATAATACAAGCGTGGCAGCACGCTAAAAAGTTATACTTATACAGTATAAAAATGAGATTAGATAGTTAGTATAAAACATTACGTTTAAAACAGCTCTTTGTGGTTATTGAGCTGTTTTTTTATGCCCAAATTTTACCTCGAGTTTATCACACTTCTATTTTTTGAAAAAATATTCTTAATAAATACAACCAACTGATTTTTAAACCATTAAAAAAATCAACAAAAAAACATCCAAGAATCCAGCAATTACGTACATTGTTCAGATAAAACACAGAAACATCTTTAATTCAGCAATTTACACTTCTAAAAAAGAACTTTTTTTGCATAAAATTAAATTTCTATTTGTAGTTTTACGCGTTCCACAAATAGTAATAAACAATTAAAAAAACATGACAAAATTTACCAAAATGGGCTTGGTTGTAGCCGTTTTTCTAACCACAATTTTTACCTATGCAATTGATGGAAAAGGTGATTATATTTTGAATATAATTACTAGCAACGGAAAAGTAATGAGTTTTACTTTGAACACTGCCGAAAAATCAAATTATTCTATTTTTGATGAAAATCATAATTTAGTGTATGCAGGACAATCTGCTGCAGACCAATTAGAGGTTTCTAAAACAATAAGTTTAGAAGGTCATCCAGCCGGAACTTATTTGTTAGAAGTAACTGAAAATGGTAAAATTGAGAAACACGAGATTAAAGTTACCGCCAAAAAAGTAAAAACTGTAAAACTTGACGAGTCAGTAAACAAAAGCCCAGCTTTTAGACGTTAATTGTTTTTTGCTTACAAATGAAAAGCATTCGCCGCGGCGAATGCTTTTTTTTTAAGGTTAAAATTTAAATTCTGTTTTAGGCTGTGGCGCATAACCTTCATTCCATTCTATTTCAATGTATTTTAAAGCATGTTCTTTCAGATCATTAAAACCATCAAACAAAATTGCCGAACCTCCATTTTTTACTGTTTCCTCTACCAATTTAAAGGTTAACAAAGCATCTTGAGGACCTAATCCTACTACATCAAATACTATATCTTTTGTTTTAGAAAAAGTTACATATAAATTCAACAGCTTTCGCTGAGTTCCTCCTAGTTTATTTATTCTGGTTTTTCTAGTAACATATTTATCATTAAATAATTTTACCAGAAAAGGGTTCGAAAGATCTGCATGTTTATCAAGATATCTATTTACAGTTGAAGGAAAAAAAATATCTCTAAAATTTGATTCCTTAAAAAAATCTACAAAAGTCATTTTTTTATATAAAGTAACTTTTTCATGTTTTATATTACCACAAAAAATGTCTTTAAGATACATTTCTGTATCATAAAAATGTTGTCCGTTGCACAAAAACAAAACAACTATTTCGCCTTCATGCAAAACGAAAGGCGGAATATAAAAAGCATCAGTTTTAATCCCTTTATTTTCTAGTATAATTTTCATTATCGCGCTAAGATTTGTTTTTTGCTTTAAAATTGAAAAGCACCAACCGTGGCTGATGCTTTTTTATGAATGAATCTCCCTTGAGAATATTATTTTACTTTAAGTAATTTTTCGAGATATTCGATTTTCTCTTTTTCCGATTGCAATAAACGCTCGTAGAGATTTTTATTTTCCTGTACTGTTTCCATTAATTTATCTAATGGATTGAAAGTACACGTATTATAATGATTAAAATTATTATCTGAATCATTAAAAGTATTAAAATAGTTAATCATACCTTCTTCTGAGAAATTTTTAATAGCTTCAACCGTTACACCAAGAGCTTTTGCTACTTCAATTAGTTTTGCTTCATCAATTGTTTCGCTATTTTCTATAGCCGAAACTGCTTGTTGGTTTGTTCCTAAAGCTTGCGCCAAAGCTTCCTGTTTCATATCTCGAAGTTCACGAATACGGCTTATTTTTCGCCCTATATGATTTGGTTTTGTAAGTGTGCTCATAATTCAAAGATAATAATTAAGTGTAATAACTCGTAATCCGTAAAAAACATATTTATGCTGTACAATACGGCTGAAAATGATTTGGTACGCAATAATCTATTCCTTTCTTCGCCGACCTAAACAAAAGTAAGATTTTTATTATAATAAATTTATAAAAATCTAACTATAAAAACGATTAACAAGATACAAATAAAAAATACATGCCATGGAAAACAATGAAACCGAAACTTTAGCAAGACTTAAACAATTAGCCACTCTACATTTTCAAACCTTAAAACCCGCCAACGACAAATCTGAAGCTTATATTTTTAAAATCAAGATTATAAATTATTTCGAACTCGGTTGCCTAATTTCCGATATGCTAAAATTATGCATTCTGGCGCTCGATCACGATATGCATAATGCAAAAGACAAGAAAAACGATGCCATAAATGTGAGCCTAATTCTTGAAACCATTCTACAAATGATTCCTCTGGATGAACTTGAATTTTTAAGTGATGTTGGAGAAATGGTTCGTGAATGATCTTTGGTCACAGAAATTAATCCGTTTAAAATTAACCACAATATTGTCATTTCTGATGCCGGCACGAGCGTCTCGGTCCTGCATTACTTTGCGTTCACGAGCGAGACGCTCGCGCTAGTGGGGTTTTTATTATTTCAAATTATTTAAGCAGATTATTTAATTTATTCCAATGCTTCTTAGTTTGTTTTTTAATTTTATTTGAAAAGTTAACCTTGCTCGCTTTATATGCATATGATAAAAAATTCCCCCAATCAAAGTGCTCGGATACTTCAAAATATTTTTTCTTAGCATTATAAACATATTTTTTTCTTCTAGTAGCGCCTTTATAGGTAAATCTATTTAATAATCTTCGTTTAAAGAGTTCACCTGGATATTTGGTATTAACAGAAGTAGAGAAATGTTTTCCTCTTTTAATCGTTCGCTTCATTTTTCTATAGAATCCAGACAAACTTGCTGATTTTATCTTTACATCAACACCGTCGAACTCTAATCCTAGATAAATAAAATTTTTATCAAAATTGATCAGTTTTTCAAATTCTTGACCACATTTTAATAAATTACCATCACGATGAAAATGAAATATTTGAGTTTTCTTAGCTTGTATGCTTAAACTAATATCATTAATCTTTTTGTTAAAAAGAGAAATAACTTCTTCCTTTTTATCTAATGGACATATTACGACCATATCATCAGAATATCTCTTATATATACCATTTATACCTTTGATGTGTTCATTTATTTCAAAGTCAAAATCGAGCATATAGATATTTGCTAAAATTGCACTAATAGGTGATCCTTGTGGAATTCCAAAATCTCTCGTTTTAACTGAACCATTTTCATCTTTAATAAATCTATTCTTTTTTACAAGCTTTTTACTTATGCCTAAAAATTCTGCTTTTGTGCAAAATGCAATAGCTTCAGATTTTTTCAAAAATTTAATTTTTGAAACTTTTTTCCTTGCTACAGCTTTCTTGTAATTTTTGGTTGTTTTAACAAAAATTTTATCTTGAAATTCATTAAAAATATCAACCAAATCAATATAACTAAATCTTGTAATATTTTTGAAAACGTTAAAATGATCTTTAGGCATATCTTTTTCAGAATTACCTATAACTTCATTCCACTTTATTCTAAGTTTTTTGTGGTTTAAATTGTCGAAAAAACCAGTAATATCAAACGCAATAGCAATAAAATGTTTATCAGGGTAATCTTCAATTGATTTGAAAACATCTATTGCAAAATCAATATTACATTTATTTTTTTTTGTATTTTCTTTCAACGGAATCTTTCTGTAAGCAGTAACTACTTCTGATAGTTTTCTTTCCGAAATTATATTCTCATAATCCTTGGTCAGCTTTTCAGCGTAATAACTATAAACCAAAGAATCTAGATGACCTGCATAAAATAATTCACGTTCTTTATTACTTGCTACACGATATACTTTTTTACCATCTATAATAGTAAATTTTAATATCCCTGTTTTTTTTGAATAAACTTTTCTGAATTTTCTAACTTTACTTTTTTTATGAATGAAAGGAAGAAAGTCATGTTTAATAATTTTTTCAGAATTCGTTACATAATTTTCAATCCAAACAGCACGATCGTGTGACTTCAACGGAAAACCAATATGTGGATACCTTTTTAATTTGAACCAATCTTTGTTTTTTTCTACTGGTATATTTACAGCCATATTAATTTTTAAAGTGAAAAAAGAGAAGGTGACTACGAAGCATTGCTTTTACAAATTTTATTATGTGAAAAATACATGCGTTATTGATGCCTAAACATCGCTCCTTCAAGTCGGGTAATTATTGTTGTAACTTTACAAATTAATTCAAATTCTATGAAAGAACCAGTCATCTATAAGTACATACCAGTCATATTATCCCTAAGCAATCTGTTATTAACAGCGCTGGGAATAACAGATTGCTTAGGAGATATTTATTCAATATTCTCTTGCATATCTGAAATTAGACCTCCTCAACAGCGTTTAATGTTGAGTTAGATTTACTCTATACAATAAAACGTATTTTTCGGCTCCCTCTCTTATTCACTATTATTTCTTACAATTTTCAAATTAATCAAATAATTTTCAAACTAAAGTACGGTTTTCCACATTTTAAAATAAAAAAACTATTAACAATAAAAAAACCTCCCATTTCTGAGAGGTTTTTATACAAATATAAAACACTAAATCCTACATATTCCTTCTATACTGCCCGCCAACTTCAAACAATGCCGAAGTAATTTGTCCTAACGAACAAACCTTTGTAGCTTCCATTAAATGATCGAATAAGTTTTCGTTTTTAATCGCTGCTTCTTGTAGTTTGTTAAGATGCTCGTTTACTTTTGCTTCGTGAAACTGGTGCAAGTTATCGAGCATTGTAATTTGATATTGTTTTTCCTCTTCGGTGGCGCGAATTACTTCTGCCGGAATAACCGTTGGCGAACCTTTTGAACTCAGGAATGTGTTTACTCCCACAATTGGGAAATCTCCGTTGTGTTTTAAAGTTTCGTAATACAAACTTTCTTCCTGAATTTTAGAACGTTGGTACATGGTTTCCATTGCACCAAGAACACCGCCACGTTCTGTAATTCTATCGAATTCTTGTAGAACGGCAGCTTCAACCAAATCTGTCAATTCTTCGATGATGAACGAACCTTGAATTGGGTTTTCGTTTTTGGCCAAACCTAATTCTTTATTAATAATCAACTGAATCGCCATTGCTCTACGAACAGATTCTTCGGTTGGTGTTGTAATGGCTTCATCGTAAGCATTGGTGTGCAATGAATTACAGTTGTCGTAAATCGCATACAAAGCTTGCAAAGTAGTTCTAATATCATTAAAATCAATTTCCTGAGCGTGCAACGAACGTCCAGAAGTTTGAATATGATATTTTAGCATTTGTGCCCTTTCGTTGGCTCCGTATTTGTTTTTCATGGCTTTTGCCCAAATTTTACGTGCCACACGACCAATTACCGAATATTCTGGATCTACTCCGTTTGAGAAAAAGAACGATAAGTTTGGCCCAAAATCGTTGATGCTCATTCCGCGGCTTAAATAATATTCCACGTAAGTGAAACCATTCGAAAGCGTAAATGCCAATTGCGTAATTGGGTTTGCTCCCGCCTCGGCAATATGATAACCCGAAATCGAAACCGAATAAAAATTACGAACGTTTTTGGTAATAAAATATTCCTGAACGTCACCCATTAATCTTAGTGCAAATTCGGTCGAGAAAATACAAGTATTTTGTGCCTGATCTTCTTTTAAAATATCGGCTTGAACCGTTCCACGAACTTGAGATAATGTTTTGGCCTTAATATCGTTATAAACTTCCTGAGGCAAAACCTCATCGCCTGTAACTCCCAATAGCATTAAACCAAGACCATTATTTCCTTCAGGTAAATCACCTTGATATTTAGGTTTTTCAATACCTTTTGCTGCATATATTTTGTTGATTTTAGCTTCAACTTCTTTTTCTAAATCATTCGCTTTAATGTAATATTCGCATTGCTGATCGATCGCAGCATTCATAAAAAAGCCTAACAACATTGGCGCTGGCCCATTTATGGTCATACTTACAGAGGTTAAAGCATGAACCAAATCGAAACCTGAATACAGTTTTTTAGCATCGTCAAGACAACAAATAGAAACTCCTGCATTACCAATTTTTCCGTAAATATCCGGACGTAAATCTGGGTCGTTTCCGTATAAAGTTACACTATCAAAAGCGGTCGAAAGTCGTTTTGCAGGTAACCCCGCGCTCACATAATGAAAACGTTTGTTGGTTCTTTCTGGTCCGCCCTCACCCGCAAACATTCTTGAGGGATCTTCGCCTTCACGTTTAAACGGGTATAATCCTGATGCAAACGGAAATTCTCCAGGAACATTTTCCTGTAAATTCCAACGCAGGATATCGCCCCAAGCTTCGTATTTAGGCAAGGCGATTTTTGGTATTTGCAAGTGTGATAAACTCTCTGTGTGTGTCGCGATTTTTATTTCTTTATCACGAACTTTAAAGGTGTAAACCGGATTTTTGTATTTGTTTACCTTTTCATCCCAATTCAGGATAATTTCCCAATTGTACGGATCTAAGTCCATTTTTACTTTATCAAATTGATTTAGTAAAAGGTTTAAAAAGATCCTGTTTTCGTCAAGTCCTTCGACTCCGCTCAGGATGACACTATTGTCGTCGATTCCTGCTTTTGTTATTTGTGGCACTTTCCCTGAAACCGATTCTATGGTTTTGAAAATTCCGTATAATTTTTGCGCTACTTTTTGTTGCGAAACAGCAATTTCGTCATACGATCTGTTATTCTCTGCAATTTCAGATAAATAACGGGTTCTGTGTGGCGGAATCACGAAGATTTTCTCGCTCATTTCTTTCGTAATCTGAAAAGTCGATTTTAACTCAGATGCAGTTTTCTCGACAATTTTATCCATGATCGCTTTATAAAGCGTGTTCATTCCCGGATCGTTAAACTGCGAAGCAATTGTCCCGAAAACAGGCATTTCATCAGGATTTTTATCCCACAAATTATGGTTGCGCTGGTATTGTTTTTTAACGTCACGAATAGCGTCAAGAGCTCCTCTTTTATCAAATTTGTTTAAAGCCACCAAATCGGCAAAATCAAGCATGTCGATTTTTTCTAATTGTGTTGCTGCTCCAAATTCTGGTGTCATTACATATAAGGATACATCAGAATGATCCATAATCTCGGTATCAGATTGTCCGATTCCCGAAGTCTCCAGAATAATTAAATCGTATTTTGCGGCTTTTAAAACCTGAATCGCTTCGGCTACATATTTAGACAATGCTAAATTTGATTGTCTTGTTGCCAACGAACGCATATAAACACGAGGATTATTAATGGCGTTCATTCGGATTCTGTCTCCTAAAAGTGCTCCTCCAGTTTTTCTTTTTGATGGATCGACAGAAATTAACCCGATTGTTTTTTCTGGAAAATCAATTAAAAATCTACGAACCAATTCATCTACCAAAGATGATTTTCCTGCTCCACCCGTTCCTGTAATTCCAAGAACCGGAATTTTAGAATTGGCATTGCTTTCGTGAATTTTATCAAAAACCGGTTTTGCAATTTCTGGAAAATTCTCAGCTGCCGATATTAAACGTGCAATTGCCGTAGGAACTTTATTTTCGATATGATCGATTTCTCCGTTTAGTTTATCTCCAATAGGATAATCTGAACGTTGCACCAAATCGTTAATCATTCCTTGTAAACCAAGAGAACGACCATCGTCTGGAGAATAAATTCTTGTAATACCATATTCATGCAATTCTGAAATTTCACTTGGCAGAATTACTCCACCTCCACCACCAAAAATTTTAATATGCCCCGCTCCTTTTTCATGAAGCAAGTCATACATATATTTAAAGTATTCGTTGTGTCCGCCTTGGTACGATGTCATTGCAATTGCATTGGCGTCTTCCTGAATGGCTGTATTTACCACTTCTTCGACACTTCGATCGTGACCTAAATGAATTACTTCAACTCCAGTTGACTGAATTATACGGCGCATGATATTGATCGCTGCATCGTGCCCGTCAAAAAGAGAAGCTGCTGTGACAATTCTTACTTTATTTTTAGGAATATATGGTATTTGTTGTTCCATTTTATGAATATGATAATTTTAAGGGAGCAATTTACAAAATATTTTAATATTTGATTATCGTAATAGCTTTATGTTAACATAAAAAATAATTATTTTTTTATTATAGGGGTAACAATTTACGCAATGAGTTGATATATAGATATAAAACCTACAAACATGGCAATTTCGCAACTTTAAAACATAATCTAATAACCTGTATAGCAGTACAGTAAAGTAATTTAGCAGTGTATTAAAAACCCCAAATTTTTACTAAAACTAAAACAGAAAAGCAACAACGTAAAAATTTTAATAAAATGAAAACTTTATATTCACTTAGCCTAATTTTATCTCTTAGTTTTTTCATTTCCTCTTTTAATGGAATTGAAAAAGATAATTTAAACAACAAATCTTCAAAATCTAATTTAGATACTTTATCTACTAAATCTACATTAGAAGAAGAAAACAGTACAGTACTTTTTAATCAGTACAACAAACTACAAAGCGCTCTTAAAAAATATAAAAAAATAGCCGCCGAAGATTCCTGGAAACCAATGACTCTTGCTTCACCTTATAAAGATATCAGACCTGACGAAAAATCAATTACTGTTGCTGAAATCAGAAATAGATTGTTTATAATGGGAGATTTAAAAAATGATTCTAAAAGTGATTTTTATGATCAGGAATTAATGGATGGTGTAATGAAATATAAATTGCGTAATGGTTTAAAACCAAATTATATTATTACCGAAGATCATATTAAAGACTTGAACGAAAGTATCGAAGAAAAAATAAGAAGAATCAATATTAATATGGAACGTTGCAAATCGATTTCCCAAAAATTACTAACGAATAAAGAATACATTATGGTTAATGTTCCATCGTATGAGTTGGTTTATGTAAAAAATGGAAAAATCGAACTTGAATCTAAAGTTTTTGTTGGTGCGCCATTAACCAAAACAACCATTTTTGACGGGAATATTGACAAAGTGGTTTTTAGCCCGTACTGGACAGTTCCGCAAAGTATTGTAGACAACGAATTAAAATCTAAAATTGCCGCAGATAAAAATTATTTAGCAGACCACAATATGGAAATTATAAATGGTCAGGTGAGACAAAAACCAGGTCCTGACAATTCATTAGGTCTTGTGAAATTTATTTTTCCAAATCCAGATGATATTTATATGCACGATACACCTGCCAAAACATTATTTGATTTCGATAAAAGAACTTTTAGCCATGGTTGCGTTAATGTGAGTAAAGCCAAAGAACTTGCAATAGCAATGTTACAAGATTATCCGGAATGGACTACAGAGAAAATTGATAAAGCTATGGAAGGCACTGAAGAAACAACTTTTAAGTTGCCTAATAAAGTCCCTATTTACATTACATACTTCACAACATGGGTAAATGATTCGGGCGAAATTTGCTTCTATCAGGATGTTTATGACAGAGATAACGATTTAAATAAAATTACGATCTCAAAAGAAATACTTGCCTCAAACAAACTATAAAATTAAAAGAACCTATAATCGGAAACCATTTCTATATGAGTTTCCGATTTTTTTTATCCTAAAAAAAACCTTAAATTATTAATCTTAAACCTTTTACGGACTATTTTTATTTTCATGTTACCTGATCTTTGCAAAATAACATTCTACTATTTACAATAAAAAAGAACTGGTCATGAAAACAAATAATACCGAAGGATTAACTACGTTTGAAATTAATGTATTAATTCAGCAAGGCGCAAAGTTCATTATATTTCCTTACTCGATTTCAAAATTGGTAAAACGAATAAGACGTTCAAATATCTATTTTGTTCGCCCTAATGAGTATGCATTTAAATATGCCTTAAAACACTTTTTCCTGAATCTATCATTGAGCTGGCGTGTATTTCCTTTTGGTCCAATTTATGTTATAAAATCTTTGTTTTATTTAATAAGAGGTGGAAACGATTACACACATATTATTCTGGAAGATTTAGACGACAACAAACCTACTTATAATCCTGATTTACAATATTTAAAATACACTTAATTCATTGTATGTGGTTTGTTTTATTTTATAAAAACTTTTAAAATCCAATTTATAAAACAAGCTAAATTCCCTACTTTTAACATTTATTAACGAGCCTTATCAAATCGCTGAAAAATAATTTTAAAACTATGGAAGACTCAAACGAATTAATTGCCAGAAAAAGTTGGTGGGACAGAAACTGGAAATGGCTTGTACCTACTGGCTGTTTAAGTTTGGTCCTTCTCTTTGTTCTATTTATTGTTGGAGTTTTCTTTGGAGTTACCTCAATGATGACTGATTCTGATGTTTATAAAGAAGTTATGACTGAAGTGCAGCACAATACTATCATAACTGAAAAACTTGGAAAGCCAATCGAAGAAGACGGAATGACTTCTGGAAATATTAGCCTAAGTAATAATACCGGAAATTGTGATTTGCAGATTCCAATAAAAGGATCAAAAGGAAAAGGAACGATTTTTATTGTTGCCGAAAAAAGAGGAACCTGGAAATACAGCGTAAAATCTGTTTATATTGAGAACACAAAAGAGGAAATTGATTTGTTGAAATAATATGAGCAAATACATCACTATAGTAATATTGTTATTTCTTTTTTCTTGTAACAAAATTGAGAACCATAAAACTTTATCTCAAAATGACATTAATCGTATAAAAAGTTTAAAAATTCTGGACAACGACGAAATTATTTATCAATTTTATAGTGAGTTTAAAAATGAATTTGCCGGCAACTTTTATACAAACAAAAGAATTGCTTCGTATTGGATCGATAAAAGAGATGCAAAAAAAAACAAAACGAACTTTGCCTATTATAAGGACATTATAAAAATTGACACGATATACAACTCAGGTTTAACTTACTCTCCGTATATCCTAATTACTACAAAAGATAACAAAACATTTAAAGTTTATGTTGATGGCAAAAAAGACGAAATCAAATCTTTCTTTGAAAATAGTCTTCAAGAATGGAGAAAAAGAAGAAATTGATTTACTGATTAAATAAAAATTAGATAGTATTATTAACAAATGAAATCATACCTCTTTTTATGTCTTTGCCTTTTTCAAGGCTTAATTCTTTCTGCTCAATCAACTGCAAATTACAATGTTTATACGAGTCGAATAACGCAATTTTCAAAACCTGCAAAAGTATTATACAAAAATATTGATGTAGCAGGAAATGGGTATATTGAATTTACCAATGCTAAAAAACAAATTCTTCGTTTTAGATTATATGATAATATGGTCAAACCAGGGCTTTGCCATATTGCTTTTGAACTGTATTATTATGATAATAATTATCTAAAAAAAATTGAATCACTTGATATAAATGGAAATCTAATGGGTTGTAAAATAAAGTTAAATGGAGAAGCTGTTACAGAATACATAATTGAAAAGCCCGCCTTATACCTGAAAAAAAAGAAGCTAATTGATAATGCCGAAGGAAACATTAATATGAAAGACGACAGCAGCGAAAAAATTATTCGTGTGCAGATTTATGATGAAAATAATAATTTAATAAAAGAAAAAAATCCCACCTATATCTCAAGTAAAACATATTGGGATGATTCTATTAGAATGTCCTGGCCATAAACAGGATGGAACAATTTTCTAAAAACACTCTTTTATTTAAATTTTATCCTATTATGTAACTTTAAAAGCTTTTACCGGCCATGATTAAAATTGATTAAAAAGACTTTTGCAAAATACTAGAACAAGTATGCAAATCTTTAAAATTAATCTTAATCATGAAAAAATCTCTTTTGCTTTGTAGTGTGGTATTTATACTTTTAAGTGCTTGTAAAAAAAACGTTGTTACAGAAAATTCTGAAAGCACCAATAATCGCCCAAAAGCACCAAAAACTCAAGGCGCTCCTCGTATATTATTTATAGGAAATAGTCACACAGACTATTTTGTTAGCGCTCCTATATTGTTTGATGAGCTTTGTAAAGCAAACAATCAACCCATGAATATTGATCAATTAGTAACCATGGGCGTTTCTATCGAAAAAGTTTATGCTGATCATAAAACTCTCGCTGAACAAAATTTTGCAAAAACAGATTCTGATGGTAATTATTATGATTATATAGTAATTCAGGAATCGACTCCTGTTGCAATTTCAGAACCGGACAAATATCTGGCCAACGTAAAAATGATCGTTGATAAAATTCGTAAAAACAGTCCGGATGTCGTGACTTACGTTTATGAAGGAATGTCTCCAACGCCTTTCACAGATTCTGACTATAAAGAGTATTATGAAGAAATGCGCAAAAATGCGGTTACCGTTAAGGAAGCCACAAAAAACTCTGGTCTATTAAGAGTTGGCGATGCGGTTAACGATGCATATAATGGTAAAAATGATTATAAATACTTAGTGGCCAATAAAGATAATTTACGTTTTGGAGAAAACACTTTACACCTTATAAACGACGGCGGTTTCATGCAGGCTGTTTTACTTTATGCAACTATTTTCGATAAAAAACCTGCGATCCCAAAAGAACTTACTTTAAGCACAGGAACAGGAGATAATGACGAAATGAAAAAACAGGAAGTCAGCAAAGCGATCAGCAATCAAAAGGCTTTAGAAGAAATTGCTTTTAGCAATCGCTAAAAGCAAATTTAGAAAATCATCTTACACTCTATAAGGTGATTTTTTAATATAAAAAACATTCCATAGTAGAAATCGAAAAAAGGAAAATGATTTTTACCCACAATTTAATAGTATAATCCGTGTATTTAACAAACAATATTTTTATGAAAAAAATCACATTATTAGCAATGCTTACTGTCATAGGTCTTTCTTCGTACGCCCAGAAAGCAGATACAAACAGGAAAAAAATTAAACTTACTATTCCAAAATCAGATTTTTTTAAAAACATCAAAACGTATAACATTATCATTCAGGGTGACGACACTTGGAATGCAACTTATGCTGACAAAAATACAAAGACTTATAATCAAAATGTCTTAAAAAACACCACCGAAGATTACAATAAAAAAGATGTAAAAAATCCCGACATCCTTGTTATAATGGGATATAAAGGAGCTACTTATAAAAAAGCAAGTAATGGTACATATTTTTTAGATGGAGATTTCAAATATTTAGTTTTAGGTAAAAACAATGAAATACTCTATGAAAAAGGAACTTATGCAACAGCATATTCAAGTAGTTATGTTAACGGAAAACCATATCAAAGTCTAGCGACCGATTTAAATAATATGGGATACAGCTACATTGCAAATAATAATATCCTAATCGCTGAAACTGAATTTACACTAAACTATGGTACATTTGAAAAAGCAGAGGAATTTCCTGAACTAGTTGAATTCAATAGTAAAACAGATGAGCTCTTGAATAAAATAGCAAGTAATTCTTTAAATAAATCTTATCTAACTGATCTTGAAAAATTTTACTTGAGTTATGTTGGCAAAGAATACAAAAAAATGAAACCAAAAGATTTGAATAAAGTTATTTACCTAAACTTATCTTTAACTGAAACGTTTCTTTTAAACTTCGAGAAGGCATCAGAATATCTTGAAACTGCTAAGCAAGGTGCAGGAATGCTGAGCATGTGGCCAACCGAAGCGCAAATGAATATTACAAGCTTAATTACTGTAAACCAAAACAACTTTACAACTACAGTTGCAAATCCAACGTTTGACTCTGCCTATTATATTTACATTAATGGTAGTGTAACTCAAAATGGAAAGACACAAACAGGAAAGTTAAAAGTAGATCGATTTGCAAATCATGCAGAAGGAGATATTATGAATTCAGATGATCCTACTAAACCAAAAGTTTGGATTTATAAAGATGATGGAGAAATAGATTTCGTTTTTGTAAATGATAAAACAACCATCACTACAGACAAAGGCATTGAATTAAGATACATTTCTTATAATAATACATTTATTCTTGTAGAAAAAACGGCAGATATGTGTCTTAAAAAATATGAATCTATTTCAAATGATGTTTACTGCGAGAAAGATGGTAAATTTGTAATTATAAAATAAATTTCCTTTTAGAAATTAAAAATACAGAAAGAGATTCAGCTTAGGCTGAATCTCTTTCTGTATGGACTCCGTTCCTTTGGTTCTTAAAAATAAAAAACTATAATGTCGCCCAGGTAGAAGCGGAAATCCTTTTGTGCCGGTCCCGAAGTCTCGGGACGTCATAAAAGATTATAGCGCATAGCGGGACTAATGTTAATTATTAAACAAATTGTTACTGCTCCCTAAATAAATTTGTGGCTTTATTTTTGAATAAGTAGTATTTTTGAAACTTATAAAATAACTTAATGAAAAAGATTTTAATTTTATCGCTTGTATTTTCCCTTAGTTCTTATGCTCAGGTAAAAGAAACTTTAACTCAAAAAATATCTAAATTATCTACTCAAATTTCAGGCGTTGGCGGTGTTGATATTGCGTCTGGATTAAAAGAAGCTCTCAATAAAGGAATTACACAACAAGTAAGCAAACTAACCGCTGTTGATGGGTTTTATAAAAATGAAGCCGTTAAAATTCTTATGCCGGCCGAATTACAAAAAGTCGATGCTACTTTACGAAGAGTTGGTTTGGGCTCATTGGCAGATGAAGGCGTAAAAGTGCTAAATCGTGCTGCCGAAGATGCTGTAAAAGAAGCTACTCCAATTTTTGTTTCTGCAGTTAAAAACATGTCGTTTACCGATGCCAAAAATATCCTTTTAGGAAATGACAGTGCCGCAACAAGCTATTTACAAAATGGTACTACCACGGCTTTGTACGCAAAATTTAACCCCGTGATTAAAAGCTCTTTCGAAAAAGTGGGTGCTGATGTCGTTTGGAAAAATATCATCAACAAGTACAATACAATTCCGTTAGTAAAAAAGGTAAATCCTGATTTAACGGATTACACAACAAATCAAGCTTTGGCAGGAGTTTTTAAAATGATCGCTGTCGAAGAAAAAGATATTCGTACTAATATCAATGCAAGAACAACACCTGTACTAAAAAGTGTGTTTGCAATGCAGGATAAAAAGTAACTTTTACGAAGGTTCTGAGGTTGAAAAACTTTGCGGACTTTGCGGTTAACTAACCAAAAAAACTTGAAATGCAAAAAATAACCATTCTGATTCACTGCAAGGATCAAAAAGCAATTATTGCCACGGTGACTACTTTTATTGCTAAGGTAGAAGGAAATATTACTTACATTGACCAACACGTTGATGTAGAACAAAATGTGTTTTTTATGCGATTGGAATGTGAATTCACCAATCCGAATACTACAATTGAAGGCTTTAAAGCTGACTTTGAACAAAATATAGCTTCGACTTTTGATATGTCATGGGATCTTTACAATCAGGAACAAAAACCTAAAATGGCTTTGTTTGTATCGAAATACGATCATTGTTTGTTTGATATTTTAGGTCGTTATAGCGCTGGCGAACTTAATGTCGAAATTCCGGTTATTATAAGTAATCACAATGATTTAAGATCGATTGCAGAACGTTTTGATATTCCTTTTCATTGCGTTCCTTTTACTAAAGATATTAAGGAAGAAGGTGAAGCAAGACAAATTGAATTATTAGAAAAATACCAAATCAACTTTATTGTTTTGGCGCGCTACATGCAAATTATTACGCCTAATTTAATTTCGCTTTACAAGAATAGAATCATCAATATTCATCATTCGTTTTTACCGGCGTTTCCGGGTGCAAAACCTTATCATTCGGCTTTTAAACGAGGTGTAAAAATTATTGGCGCAACAAGCCATTATGTGACTGCCGAATTAGACGAAGGCCCTATTATCGAACAGGATATTGCCAGAGTTTCGCACATACATTCCGTTGATGATTTTATTATGAAAGGTCGTGACTTGGAGCGCATTGTTTTGGCTCGTGCTATCAAACTACATGCAGAACGCAAGACTATGGTTTATAGTAATAAGACAGTTGTTTTTTCTTAGGTTCAAAGTTACAGTCCCGAAGCGTCGGAACAAAGGATCAAAGGCTTAAAAGCTTTTTCTTAAATAAACAAACCCGACAGATTTAAAAAATCTGTCGGGTTTACAATCTTAAAAACAAAGATAAACTTGGAACCTTTAGTCCTTAAAAAATGAAATATATTTTTGCTAAACTTTTTGAACAATATAAAAAGAATGGTAATCCGGAAGAAAACCATATTACTGCCTATATCACTATCATTTATTTTTTTATCGTTTTTTCTTTTTACTTGCCAATTAGTGAAGTAATAAATAAGAGATTTTTCAATTCTAAATTAGAATATAATAAAACACTCTTTTTAATTTCAGCTTTTACTGTCTTGGGTGTAATTTATTACTTTACTTATAATAAATACATAAAGAAAAAACACATTTATACATTAGTCAAAAAATATAAAAAGAGGAAAACTAATATTTTTTTCTTGTATTTTGTAGTTATTTTTCTTCCTGTATTTTTACTGTTATTCGCTGGAATTTTAACTGTTTTATTAAAAGGTGGCACTATTTTAAATTACCAAACAGATGGTTTACTTTAAAATCTAAATCTTCCTCTTCAAACAAATAAAACCCGACAGTTTTTTAAATCTGTCGGGTTTTCTATTTAAATAACTTAAAAACTTAGTTTCTTAGTACCTTAGCTTCTCAGAACCTTTTTATCTCACAACAATTGACAATCTTGGATCATCAAAAGTATTTACCTCATCCATTGTAAGACCCAGTGCATTTGCTACACCTTCTCCATAAGCAGGATCTGCTTTGTAGCAGTTTCTAATGTGGCGTATTTGGATAAACTTTTGCGCTCCTCCTACTTGTCCGGCTGTATTTTTGAACAATAATTGTTTTTTCTCGTCTGTTAATAAATTAAATAATAAACCAGGCTGAGTAAAATAATCGTTATCATCGTCTCTGAAATTATGTGCATACGCATCGCCATGAAGTGCTAATGGTGGTTCTTTAAATTCAGGTTGTTCTTGCCATTCGCCAAAACTATTTGGTTCATAATGTATACGGCTTCCATTGTTTCCGTCAACACGCATTGCGCCATCTCTATGAAAAGTATTATAAGGACATCTTGAAGAGTTTACGGGAATTTGATAATTGTTAACTCCTAAACGATAGCGGTGTGCATCTCCATAAGAAAATAAACGCGCTTGTAACATTTTATCTGGTGAGAAACTAATTCCAGGAGGCACGTGTGCCGGATTAAAGGCAGCTTGTTCTACTTCGGCAAAATAGTTTTCTGGATTTTTATTTAATTCGAACTCTCCAACAGGAATTAATGGGTAATCTTTTTTCAACCAAACTTTAGTTAAATCAAAAGGATGAAAACGATAATTAGCCGCTTGTTCTTCGGTCATTATCTGAATAAACATTTTCCATTTTGGAAAGTTTCCTTCCTCAATAGCATCAAATAAATCTCTTTGGTGACTTTCTCTGTCGCCTCCAACTAATTTTGCAGCTTCTTCATCAGAAAGGTTATCGATTCCTTGTTGTGTTACAAAATGAAATTTAACGTAATGTCTTTCGTTCTGAGCATTTAAGAAACTAAAGGTATGACTTCCAAATCCGTGCATTTGTCTATACGATCTCGGAATTCCTCTATCGCTCATTACAATCGTAATTTGGTGTAAAGCTTCTGGTAATAATGTCCAAAAATCCCAATTGTTATCAGCACTTCTCAAATTGGTTTTTGGATCACGTTTTACGGCGTGATTTAAGTCAGGAAATTTCATTGGATCACGAAAAAAGAAAACTGGTGTATTATTTCCTACCAAATCCCAATTTCCCTCGTTTGTATAAAATTTCAGGGCAAAGCCACGAATATCTCTTTCGGCATCAGCAGCACCTCTTTCTCCTGCAACAGTTGAAAAACGTGCAAACATTTCGGTTTTTTTACCAATTTGCGAAAACAAATCAGCTCTTGTATATTTTGTAATGTCATGAGTAACAGTAAAAGTTCCGTATGCACCAGAACCTTTGGCATGCATTCTGCGTTCCGGAATTACTTCGCGATCAAAATGGGCCATCTTTTCTAAAAACCAAAAATCTTGTAATAAAACAGGTCCACGAGGTCCGGCTGTTTGAATGTTTTGGTTGTCTGGAACGGGTGTTCCTGTTGCAGTTGTTAATTTTTTCTTTGAATCCATATTGCTGATATTTAATGTTTTATCAAATATACAAACTTATCCTTATCATATTAATAAACAAAATTGATTGTTATTATATTTTAATAACCAAAAGCTATTTATAGTCATAGAATCCTCAGAATGGCGTATAAAAAAATCTTAACTTATGTCCAACAAAGTAATAACAAAACCTTAACAGCAAAACATTCATATATGTTAGATCTTTGTAGTGTAATAAACTGGTTATTTATTATTTTGGTTTTGGTTAGTTAAATGATGCCGGCGTCTTCGAGATGCCGGCATTCTTTCTTTATATCCGTTTTTGTTTTTTTATTTCAAATTCTCTTTGTTTAAGGTTGTTTCCTTTCTGGATAGTTTTACCTCAAAAAGCATAAATTTTACACTTCAAAAAATATATTCAAAGTCATAAATTTTGACATTAACTTATATCCAACAAAGTAATAACAAGACCTTAACACTATTAGATTGATATAAGTCGGATCTTTGTAGTGTAATAAACTGGTTATTTATTATTTTGGTTTTGGTTAGTTAAATAATGCCGGCGTCTTCGAGATGTCGGCATTCTTTTTTTTATATAGGTTTTCTTTCGGGCGTAATTTTACCGCAAAGTACGCAAGAGTTTACGCAAGTTTCGCAATGTTTTTTGACACAAAGCTTTGCGAACTTTGTGCTTTATGCAAAACCTCACATATATAAAACCTTTGCGCACTTTACGGTTAAATTACGTTTTAATAAAACTACATTTTGGATACAACTACACGGGATTTAGATACTTTATACCAGAATTACTCTCGGATCTTTGTCTTATAATTTTCAATCTAAAATTTAAAAACAAAGTTATGAGTGATATTAAAAAAATTAAATTAGGAAATCAGGGACTTATTGTTCCAAATATTGGTTTAGGCTGCATGGGAATGACTCAAATTGCCGGTGCAGATATATATGGTAAAGCAGATGAAAAAGAATCAATCGCTACCATTCACCGTTCACTTGAATTAGGTAGAAACTTTTTGGACACAGCAGATTTGTACGGACCATTGCACAACGAAAGATTAATTGCAAAAGCTATAAAAGGCAATCGTAATGCTTATACTATTGCTACAAAATTTGGTTTTGAAATTGACGATAACGAGCAACTTACGTGGAATTTTAATGGTAAAAAAAATTACGTTAAAAAAGCTGTAGAAC
>Ga0302173_10000058_pt1 | contig 50146 bp, 42 predicted proteins | sample I_Fen_N3_1_FD_198785 | JGI IMG/M metagenome (GOLD analysis project Ga0302173, IMG submission 198785) | Peat permafrost microbial communities from Stordalen Mire near Abisko, Sweden - I_Fen_N3_1 | ecosystem: Environmental > Terrestrial > Soil > Wetlands > Permafrost | place: Sweden: Abisko... | reverse complement strand
CCTATCAATAAAGCGGAACGCTGTCTAATTTTTGCTAAAACTGCCATTTTTATTATCGTTAATTTTATATTCAGTTTGCGAAAATACAATTATCTAGTTAATAACAATACAACTAGCGTTTTATTTTACACAATTTTTTTTATTAATTTAAAAAATCACTCTTTTATTGTCAATTTGACCAATTCTATTTTCTTATTTGTAGCCTCTTCAATTACAAAATGATAGTTATCGATCACTATTTCTTCTCCTATTTGCGGGATTTCTTTGGTATGATTTACAATAAATCCGCCAAGAGTTCCGTACGAATCCTCTTCGGGAATCATCAATTTATAAGTTTCATTTAGATACTCAACATCTAAACGAGTCGAAAACAAATACTTACCCTCACCTAACTCTTGTTCAATTAACTCTTCGTCTAAGTCATGTTCGTCTTCAATCTCTCCAAAAAGCTCTTCAACTATATCTTCTATTGTAATTATTCCAGCTGTTCCGCCATATTCATCCAAAACAACAGCTACATTTTTTCGTTTTTTAATTAACAAATTCAATGCGTCTTTTATCAAAATTGTTTCCGGAACAAATTCGACAGTCATTAAAACTGATTTAATTGTTTTCGGCTTTTTAAACAAATCGAACGAATGTACATATCCTACAATATCATCAAGAGAGTTTTGACTTACTACTATCTTAGAGTAACCTGTTTCTATAAAGAGTTCTTTAAGATCCGTTATACTGTCAAACAAGTCGATATCAACAATCTCTGTACGAGGCGTCATGATGTCGCGTGCTTTTACACCTGAGAATTCTAATGCATTCTGAAAAATCTGAATTTCAGAATCAACTTCTTCATCGTCTTCTACAGAATTCATTTGCTCGGTGATATAATTACCAAGTTCTATTTTACTAAAATACAATTGAACCTGATCGCCTTCTGTCTTGAAAAATTTTCGTAAAACAAAATCTGAAATCCAAATAAAAAAAGTAGAGATATAATAAAACAATCTGTAAAACAAATAGGCCGGAAGTGCAAAAAACTTAATTAATGAATTGGCATATATTTGAAAAAAGACTTTGGGAAAAAATTCAGCCGTTATTAAAACTAAAAAAGTCGAAAGTACGGTCTGAAACAACAAACTGGACAGATCTGAAAAATGAAAGCCTAAATTAATGATCCATTTTAAAATCAAATCCCCCATGTAGAATCCATAAACAACCAATGCAACATTGTTACCAATAAGCATCGCAGCAATAAACTTTGAAGGATTCTCTGTAAGTTTTGTTAGAATTCGTGAAATAAAATTATCCTGTTTCTTTTCGATCTCAAGATAAATTTTGTTCGAAGAAATAAAAGCTATTTCCATTCCCGAAAAAAAGGCTGATAGTATTAAACATAGTATTATAATACTAATTTCCATTTTTACTGTTTTTTATTACGATCGTCAAATTTCTTGACAAATTTTCTTCTAAAGAAAAACATAAAGATTGCCATACCTGCAATTGCAAAGTGCAAAACCGCAGTATCACTTCCATCGTTTATCTTTGTAAATCCGCTATATATAAAGTAGAGAGCAAATACTACGTAAACATATTGTGTATATTTCATGTAACCCATAATCTGTATTTTTTATTCGTTTGATTCAATTTCACCACTTACGCGTTGCGAATTAATCACTTTAAAATCTTTACTAAAATCTATTCCTTGTCCATACGAAACTCCTTTCGCATCTGTAAGTTTGAATTTTCTTTCGGTGTAAAACCATTCATTTTTCTGATCAAAATACAATTGCTCAGTCTCAAGCATTTGCCCGGTTTCTGATGTAATTTTAACCTTTCCTTGCAAATCTATTACACTTGTTGGCTTGTATGATATAGAATAATTAGCCGTTATAAAAGTACGCTTTTGTTTTTTATCATATAAAACCACATCAATTCCTTTTGGAAATTCTGTAAAAGGGAATTCAAGATTAGAATAATCCAGCATTTTAGGGCTTTTAAGAACACCTGTTATCAGTCCGGAATCTGTGTATTTGATATTAACTGTATCTGCATCACTTCCTGGAACGAACTCTGAGAAGTTAATTTTCTGAACTTCTTTAAAGTTACTTTCGCATCCAAAAAACAGTGTCACAGTAAAAACTGTGACAACCGCTATAATATATCTCTTTGGTAAATTCATTTGCCAAATGTAGTAAATTGTACTGAGCTTATAAAAACATAAAGACTTATGCTTAATTGAATTTACTTTTTACGAACCATCTGTCGTTAAAAGAGAAGCTTAAGCTAAAATTGAAATAATTCTCCTGAACTAAATTTGCTGCCATTGTACCTCTTTTTCCAAATTCTAAACCTACGTTTACATTTGAGAAAGATCCATTTCCTAGCGGAATTCCAGCACCAAGGTTCATACCAATATCATTGATCGCTTCATTATTAACTACTAAACCAATTTTTTCATATTTTAATCCAGCTCTATATGTTATTCTACTTAAATAACTTGTAAAAGATGCATAATTAGGAATATAATATCCTCCTACTGCATATTTTTGATACTTTTCGTAGCGTACATTATCTGCCGAATTGTAGTAATTTGCAAGTTGCCCATTACCCTGAAAAGACATTGTTGTACCTACCAACCATTTTCTTGGCTGACCAATACCTGCACCAAATGTAACTTTGTTTGGCAATTTTAATTCTGTATCTACTGAAGGAGCTACATAAGGATCAGGATCTGTTGTTACAGCTATAACCCTTGAATTTTGTGAACTTAGTGTGCTCGCAAATGTATAGTTCAAACTTGTGAACAAGGTTAACTTTTTATCAATTTTTGTTTGATACATTGTACCAATATTAAAACTAACACCTGACAACTCCGATGTATTGGTTTCTGTTGTTGCATTTTGAACACCAGAAACAAGCTCTAAACTTGTCGTTGTAATTTTACCAAAGTTATATTGTGCATCTGCCCCAATATTCCAATTTGGTCTAATTTTATATCCTAAACCAAAAAACACTTTATTTACACCACCTTTACCTTCAAGTTGCGAACTCGTTGCGCCTTCGGTAGCTGTATTGTCATTTCGAATTTTATATCCAACTGAAGTTACCGGAACCAAACCAAACGCTGCACCAAACTTTCCCATCGGAATTCCTAATGCTAAATAATCGAATGTAGCACGTTGTGCTTTTTCTGATTGGGTATCTGTTTTAAATTTAGATGAACCAAAAGATCCTCCAACAGTAAAAGTTGTCTGTCTCAAACTAGCATAACTTGACGGATTATCAATATTCAAGTGAATACTATCCTGCTCAACTGAAACTCCAGCCATAGACCTGTTTTCAAGAGTTCCTTTAAATCTAACATCACCAATTCCAAAAAAAGAATAAGGTGAAGCAGTACCCTGTTGAGCGAATGAAACGAACGAGATAAGCAAACAAGCGCTTACTATAATTTTTTTAATCATTGTCGATTTTATATTGAAATGTTTGGTTCAAACTCTCCAGAAGGAAATTTGAATTGGCAAATATGGTATTTTTTAATCGTTTAGCCAAAAATTCTGCATCTCCTCCCGTTAAAATTATTATAAAATTTGAAAAGTTTGTTCGATATTCATCGATAAAACCGTCAATCTCATAGACGAACCCATTGACAACTCCGGAATGAATCGCTTGTTTTGTTGAGTTCCCTATATATAATTCCGGCTCTTCAAATGTTAATAAAGGCAACTTGGCCGTGTAGTTATGGAGCGCTTCATACCGCAATCTGAGACCTGGAGAAATCGCTCCTCCCAAATAATTATCATTTTCGTCGATAAAATCGTAGGTAATGCAAGTTCCTGCATCGATTACTAATCTGTTTTGTTTGGGAAACTGAAGGGTTGCTCCGGCAGCCAAAACCATTCGGTCAATTCCTAACGTTTTTGGGGTGGCATACTTATTTAAAAATGGAAACAGATCTTCATGTGTCAAAAAATGAACTTTAACTTGATTTTCGAAAACTAAAAAAGATTGTTTTTCGATATTTCCAACGGACGCCACAACCAAATCGGAACAATTTTGAAATTTTTCTAAAATTTTTTCAATATTTTTTTCGAGCTCATTTTTCTCAAAAATAAACTTTTCAAGAACATTACTTCCCTCAAAAACAGCAGCTTTAATTCGAGTATTACCAACGTCAACCGTTAAAATCATAGTTTGTTTTTTTACCTTTGCGAAGATACGAATTGATTTTTTTAAAAAAATGTTTTGGATAAACGAAAAATGATTCTATATTTGCACCCGCAATGAGCACGGTGCCTTAGCTCAGATGGTAGAGCAATGGACTGAAAATCCATGTGTCCCTGGTTCGATCCCTGGAGGCACCACCGTTAAACCCGAATAGCAATATTCGGGTTTTTTGTTTTTAATATTTTCTTCAAAATGCATTACTTATATATATTGTATTCTAGTTCATCTCAAAAATTCTACATTGGAGAAACTAACGATATAGATGAACGAATTTCAAAGCATCGAAATCATTTTTATTCCAACTCTTTTACAAAAATTGCCGATGATTGGGAAATAGTCCTAACTTTTAGTTGCAACGACAAAGACGAAGCTATATATCTAGAAAGTTTCATCAAAAGAATGAAAAGTAAAACCTTCAACAATAAAATAATAGCAGATCCATCAATTCTTAAAAACATTCTCTCTAAAAGAAAATCATAATGTGCCCCTGGTTCTCCCGAAGCCTCGGGACTGGAGGCACCACCGTTAAACCCGAATAGCAATATTCGGGTTTTTTGTTTTTAATACTTTCGTTAAAAATTTAACCGCAAAGTACGCTAGGATTTAAGCAAAAGGTTCGCAAAGCTTTAAATTAAACTTTGCGAACCTTTGCGTTTTTTATTTTGCGCCCTTTGCGGTTAAAATAAACTATTGATGAAATACAGAAACTGCAGGGAAATAATATCCAGAAAAACTTACCGTTTCTTTCCTAACACCTGAGTCGGCATTGAACAAATAAAGATTATTGATTGCGAAATTTGTTCCAAAGCCCTCATTAACTGTATTTACTACCAAAGAATTTTTCTTTCGATCGTAACCAATTCCCGCGCCGTATAATATATTAGATTGTGCTAACGCAACAAAAGGCTTTACTAATGAAGCTTCATCTCCATTATATTTATAAATTTCTTTACCACCGCTAAAACTTCCATTTTTAGCAATAAAAACATTGTTTTTAGCTGCTACAATAGATCCCGGATGCCATGCTCCCCAACTTCCGTAGGCCTGAAATCCTATTGCAATTTCTTTTACTTCAAGCGTATTTGAATCTATGCTTATCAGTTTTTTACCTCCTGCTGCCCACACTTTTTTATCGTCGGTTACTGCAAATCCAAGAACCATACTTGGAATCGTTTTTTCGACAACCAATGTTGAAGCATTAATAACAATCACTCCTTTTGAAGAAGATAATGCAAAAATGTAACCATTAGCTTTTACGATATCTCCTACTTGCCCTGTAATACCTTCTATTTGACCATTTAATGTCATTGTGTTAAGGTTAAGTTTGAAGATTCCTTTACTTGAAGTTAATAATGCCTGATTCTCATCAATACCTACTACTGCACGCCAGTCATTTCCACCTTGAGCAGGGATTCTTTTTTCTTCTTTTAGCGAATAAGCGTCTGCTACCACAACAGGTCCGCCCACTTTCGAAACTAAAAATAGTTTTTTATTAAAAATTGTTCCAAATTCTAATGTTGACGATTCTGGTTTTAGATTTTTATCAGGATTTACTTTTACAAAAACACTGTCTTCTATTGCTTTTGTATCATATCTGTAAAAACCAACTGTTCCTGTTCCGTGCCCAAACCATCCTTCATTAATCATATAGAAACCATTTTCATACGCTCCAAAAGTGTGAATATCGTATGTTAGAGAAACTTTTCCGCCATTGTTTTTAGCTGTCATTGTTATTTTAAAATCGCCTCTTGTTTCTGGTTTAAAAGTATAAGTAGAATCAGATCCTACAACATTTCCATCGACTGCCCATTCAAAAATAACATTGTTTCGATCGGCTATTTTTGAACTTAATTGTAATGTTTTTCCAATTGTCAAAGTATCTTTTAATTGCTGTTCTCCTTTTATGGCAGGAGGTGCTGTAAAATCGTCATCATTGTTACATGAAACTGTTAGCAACATCAACGAAGCAATTGCGATTAATGGTCTGGAAAAAAAATGGTTTTTCATTGTTAAATATTTAAAATTATAGTACTTGATTTTTAAAATCGGTTGTATCAAAAAGTTTTATATAGCATTTTGCCTGCTTTTGTTAAGAAGCAAAACATTTGGTACAGCGATAAGTTTTAATGATTTTTTTGTGAAGAAAATGTAGGCATCGAACAGGAAAACTTCCCACAGGAAATTTCTTTTACGATATAATATTTGAGGAAAAAAGATTCTCATAAATTCAGTTTTGACTTACGAGAATAGAATAACCAAACAATACATAATCACGTAGAGTGAAAAGTATTATTCTTAATTCAAGCTTCAATCCCCGAAAGCTATATTATTACTATGAAAATGGCAGGTCTTCTGACTTGCTCCCTACACCCAGCCTTCCCTTTCTAGATGAAAAGTGACTTATTAAAGGGTTTCAGTTAATGAGCTTACAGCTGCGGGACAGTTTTGGAGTTACACCAAATTCCCTTTTAATGTCAATATTTTATCAATATGACAACCAATTTCTGTTTTTAAATTTGAGGTGCAAAACTAGTGTTTTCTTTTTTAAGAAAACAAATGAACTTTTAGTTATTCTCAAGCCTTATTAAAGCTTTAATTCCCTCCAATTTATTAGAGTCATTTACACATTTTTATTCACAAAAAAGAAAGTCAACAAATAATCAATTTTTGTTAAAAAAGTATTAACTAAATAAAAAAAATATCTTCTATATTCGTAAAATCATAATTAATAATTTTATTTATTATTAAAAACACATCGAATTTTATGAGCAAAACTTCTACAAAAGGCATTTGGAAAGTGATTTCGGCCTCGTCAATGGGTACAATGATTGAATGGTACGATTTCTATATTTTTGGAAGTTTAGCTGTTGTAATTTCAACAAAATTTTTCCCGAGTGATAATCCAACCGCCGCATTTTTATCGACTTTGGCCACTTTTGCAGCGGGATTTGTAGTTCGTCCTTTTGGAGCATTATTCTTTGGAAGACTTGGTGATATTATTGGTCGTAAATATACTTTCATGGCTACTTTGTTATTAATGGGCGGCTCTACTTTTTTAATTGGCTGTATTCCGAGTTATGAAACTATTGGCTTTCTGGCTCCTTTATTGGTTTTAATTCTTCGATTATTACAAGGATTAGCTCTTGGTGGAGAATATGGCGGTGCGGCTACTTATGTTGCTGAACATGCTCCTACGGGACAAAAAGGATATTGGACTTCTTGGATTCAAACTACTGCTACGGTTGGTTTGTTTATTTCGCTAATGGTAATTTTAGCGACAAAGAATGTGCTTTCGGCAGAAGATTTTGATACATGGGGATGGCGGGTTCCGTTTTGGGTTTCTATTGTAATGGTTGGCGTTTCGTATTTGATTCGTAAAAACATGGACGAATCTCCTGAATTCGCTAAAGCTAAAAAAGAAGGAACTACGAGTACAAATCCGTTAAAGGAAAGTTTTGGAAACAGATATAACTTAAAATTTGTTTTGCTTGCTTTATTTGGTGCAACAATGGGACAAGGTGTTGTTTGGTATACTGGTCAGTTTTATGCGATGAGTTTCATGAAAACGGTTATGAATGTCGACTCTTCGCAAGTTGACAGTTTATTGGGAATTGCATTATTACTGGGAACTCCGTTTTTTATTTTCTTCGGATGGCTAAGTGATAAAGTAGGCCGAAAATATATTATGATGGGCGGAATGTTGCTTGCTATTTTATTTTACAGGCCTATTTATAAAATGATGTATACTACTACTGATGTTAACTACAAGACTGAAATTGTAGAAAAAAGACTTGAAAAAACTGAAACTAATCAAAATAATGATTTAATTACCACTATTTCAAAAACCTATACTGACGAAACTTCGTATGTGGAGAAGAAAATAACGTTTAACGATAAAAAGGAACCGCAAAGTCATATTTCCATTACTATTAATTCCAGCGATGAATGGACTTTGATTTTACTGGTTTTTATTCAGGTTCTATTTGTAACTATGGTATATGGTCCAATTGCTGCTTTTTTAGTAGAAATGTTTCCAACGAAAATTAGATATACTTCAATGTCTCTTCCTTATCATGTTGGTAATGGGATTTTTGGCGGTTTACTTCCTGCCATTTCAACTTACTTTGTAACACACGCCAAAAATTCAGGAAAGTCTGATTTTTACCTCGACGGACTTTGGTATCCTATTGTCATTGCTTCTGTTTGCTTTGTAATTGGAATGATTTATATTGATAATAAAAACAAAACTAACCACCTCTAAACCACTTTAACTTATGAATGCGATCAAACAAATTTTAGGCGTTTTATGGATTATTCTGGCCGTTGCGGCCGCTTATTTTTGTGTGTTTGAATTTGGATTACCTAAACTACTTTCAGACAAACAAGACGATTTGGTTTTTGGCATTATTATCCTTTTTATTCTTACTCCGTTAATTGTTTTAGGATTGGGAACTTTTGGCTATTTTGCTGTAGTTGGAGAGTACAACGAGAAAAAATAATAACCGATTTTTGCAACATAAAAGGGCCGCCTATTTTCATAGAACAGCCCTTTCGAACTACTAACCAAACCAAATTTTTAATCTGTTAGATATACTTTTATAGATTTATTTTTTAATAAGCTTCATTACTTGAGTTTTACCGTTTTCATCTAAAGCTTTTACAACATATAAGCCCGTTTCTAAATCACTTACATTAAACTGAGAATCTGTATTTCCGTTTGTAAAACTTTTTACCAATTGTCCTGAAATTGCATAAACCTGAACTTTGGTTGTAGCTATATTAAGTGTAAAATAATTTGAAACCGGATTTGGATATAAACTAACTGTATTTCCCTTCTCAAAATCTTCTATTGCTAAATTCGCTACTTTGTTACCGTAAACTCTATACTCTCCAGCTGGTATGTTTATAGTTGCATTTACATCTGTCACATTGATTGTGCTGTTGTCCATTAAATTGTACCATGTTCCGGTATATTGAAAACCTGTTGGAACATTTTTTGCCGTTGTATCAAAATTCGCGAGGATTAAAACATCTTTTAATTGTGCCGAAGACAAAGTACTGTTCGTGATTTTTATATTTACAGATAACGTACTGGCACTTGCAATTGTGGGAGTTCCTAAAAACACTGGCTCTGTGGTTTTAAGTGTAATCATTTTTGCCCAATCGTTGTAAATTTTGCTTCGATTTGAATTTCCCAACCAATTATTTACCCATTGAGGCTGTGGTTTAGTATCTAATTTACAATCTCCAGCTGCTGCATCTACATCTGTATTAACTGTATTATTATTACACGTAAAAATAGAACTCTCCCAACCTAAATCTCCAAAATGCCAAATCATTTTAGGGCCCGGAATTAATAATGAAACTGCTCCAAGTGCAGGCATTCTCGACAATGCTGTATTTAAGTTTTTTACATCGTAAGACCCGTTTGAAGCTCCAAATTGTAAACTTTTATACATTACACGTTCTTCGTCATGACTTTCTGCATAACCCATTAAACGATTTGCAACAAAACCATGGCTAGCACTTGTCATTCTCGAAATATCTGTGTTTGTAGCATACCCCATCGCTAATTGGCTGTATTGATCTGTCATTTTACCCCACATCATTATTCCTTTACTTACAGGATCACTAACTCTGTAATTTGCCCATTCTTTTTCTTCAGCATCAGTCCCTAAATGTTCAAAAATGGTATAATGTGTTGGATCTAAACTCCATGAGTAATCTGCATATTTCTTTAAAACATCAACTCTATCTTGTTGATAGGCGTTGGTACAACTTTGATCGCTAGCTGTACAAGCTTGAGTAAATCCTTTGGTTAAGTCCCAACGGAAACCATCAATTTTATATTCTTCGATCCATTGTTTAATTACGCGATCTACATAATATTGTGTTTTTAGTGATTGATGATTAAAATCTTCTCCAACACTATAACTGTGTTTTGCTACGGTATTAAAATAAGGATTTTCGGCAGTTGGCGACCCAAAGCCATCTCCATCAGGATCGTTCATCCACATACGAACCATTGGGTTTCTTCCAAAAGCGTGATTTAGCGCCACATCCAAAATAACGGCAATTCCATTTTGATGACATAAATCGATCAGTTCTTTTAATTTATCCGAAGTCCCGTAGAATTTATCCAAGGCCATATGAAACGAAGTATTGTAACCCCAACTTTCATTGCCTTCAAACTCCATTACTGGCATTAATTGAATCGCATTTATTTTAAGATTCTTAAAATAATCGATTCTGTCAATTAAACTTTGATAACTTCTGGCCGCATCAAAATCACGAAGCAAAACTTCGTACACAACTAATTTATCTTTTTCAGGTTTTGTAAAATTAGTTACTTTCCAATTGTATGGCGTTTGTCCTGTTTTTAAAACAGTAACTTCAAAACTTTGTCCTGCTGGATATACTGGCATATTTGGATATGAAGCTGCAGGAATCGAAGGATCGTCATAAGGTGATAAAACTAATGTTGAATATGGATCTGCAGTTTTTACTAATGCTGGTGAATTTGCAATTGGTGCTGTTTTTACAACCCAATATTGATACGTATTGTTTACTCCTGAAACTAATCCGGTTAACTCTAACCAGAATTTACCTGAAGTTGGATCTTTTTTCATGGCATACGCCGATGAAGGTTGCCAGTTATTAAAACTTCCTGCAACGTAAACAAAATCTTTTAAAGGTGCATCCAGAACTAAAGTTGCTTTTGTAGCATCTGTAGAATTGTAATTTATTCCGTCGACTAAACCCGCAGGCACTGCTGCCGAAACTGTATTTGGATTTACTATTGCAGAAAACTTTTTGGTAATTGTAGTAGCTCCCTGCGTTACCGCCAATTCGTAGGTTTGATTACTTGTAATACTGGTATGTAAATACGTATAACTTGAAGCACTTGCAACTGTGTTAATGACAACTCCGTTTGCTTTTAGCGAATAACTTGCCAATCCGTTTGTATTTGTTGCCGTTATATTAAAATTTGAACCAGAAGCCAAAATTGTTGCACTATTTTCAACTGGAGCGGTCAAATTTACTTGAAATGTACCAACCTCAACCAAAATATCTTGAGATTGTTTTGCTCCTGTTCCATCTTTGGCTTTTATTAGAAATCCAATTTTTCCAATTCCGTTCCTATTAAAGTAAACAGATGGTGTAAATGTTTTTGTATAAGTGTCTGTTGCTGAATTATAAGTAAATCTGCTTGCCTCGTTTGAAGCTGTCCAAGATCCATTTGAAGGCGAATCCGCCTGAGCAGTATCATTTATATCATAGGACCAAGACCATAGATATAAAGCATTTCCTGTTACCGACCATGTACCTTCGTTTATACTACTTCCATTAACTGTAATAGTAATTGGAGTTGTGTCTTCAAAAGTTGGTGGATTTATGGAATAGGTTATCGTTTGTGTCTGTGCAAAAAGAGCCGCAGACATCAAAAGAAATAGTAAGAGTAAAGTTTTTTTCATAATTAGAATTGGTATATTTTGTGGTAAAAAGTTAGATAATTAATAAAGATATTTATTAATAACACATTCTACTATAGCGTTTTCGAAATACAATAACGCAAACGTTGTAGTGTTTAAAACTTTATTGCAATTCCCTTAAAATCATACAAAAACGTAAATTTTTCATACAGGAAAATCAACTTTATATAATTTTCGATATCGAATCTTTCAAAAAGCGAATTAACGTTGCAGCAATTTCCTGAATTGATAAAAAACTCGTTCGATTAAACGCATTTCTTCTGTTATGATATCTCCGGAACCTATTAGTTCTTTATCAAATTTTATCTTTTTCCCGTAGGTTGTTTTTAGTCCGTGTGGCATTGCAACTTCTATAAAATAATCTCCGTCTTTATCTGTTATGGTCGACATGGATTGAATACGTCCTTCGAGCATTCCATATTCCTGAAAAGGAAAATTATCTAATTTGATTAAGACTTTTTGGTTTAGCTGAATTTTTCCCGAATTCTGCAACGGAACTTTTAAACTGCCCACATAATCTCCTTGATTTTCTGGCAGTATGGTAGCAAATAAATCTCCCGTTTTTATAAGTTGATTTTCTTTCCATGAATTCTGAAACCTAAAAACACCATCATAACTTGCAACAAACAAATAGTTTTGTTTCCAGATATGAATGCTTTTTTTTAATTCGTCGAGAGCTTGAAACAAGGAACTTAAATTGGTTACATCTGCTTTTTCCTGAGAAATTTGATTGATTACGACTTGCTTTTTAGCCTGATCTATAGCTTCTTTCTGTTGTGAAATTGTTGAGTTGGTTTGATCGTAGCTTTGTTTTGCTTGTAAATTATTTGCTTTTTGAACATCTAAATCATATTTAGATATAACTCCTTTTTCAAACAATTGCAATGATCTTTTGTACTGCACATCGCTTAGGTTTAGTTTTAATTTTTCTAGTTTTTGCTGCTCGTATAATGAAGCCAGTCGATTTATATTTTCGGACTGAGAACTTCTGGCTGCGCTAATTTCTTCTGAATATGGATGAAGTTTTTGATTCAAATCATTCTCAATATAGATTTTATGAAACTGACTAAAGGAGGTTTGAATATCTCCCAGTTGCAAATTATTCAAATCTTTAAATGGGAAATAAAACAACTGATAATCAGACGGAATTGAGTTTACAATTTTATCCAGTTTTAAAACATCTTCAAAATTGGCTGTACTTTCTAAAATTGCCAGTATTGCTCCGCTTTTTACTTTTGAAGAGTTAGCAGCGCAAAGTTTAACGATTCTTGAATTAACCTTAGATTCCATTCGTTCCGGCGGATGATGTGAAGTTATCACTGCTTTTGCCGAAATGACATCCGGATACTTTATAAACCAGCATCCAACGATGAATAGCAATATTATTACAAAAATGATCGAAATACCGTAACGAACAATCCAGGCTGGCGGATTGGACAGTACTTCCTGTACTGACTCTGAACGTAATTCTATATCTTCTAAAACATTATTTCGTGTCATTTTTATTTATTTTAAAGGATATTAATTCCCTAATTCTAATTGATTTTTTACTAATTCGTAATAGTTTTTTTGAGCTAAAACCAATTCTTTATGTGTTCCTATCTCAACTATTTTTCCTTTTTCGAGCACTACAATTTGATCTGCATTTTTTACTGTCGATAATCGGTGTGCTATAATAACCGCTGTTTTACCAACTAAAAACTGATTCAGATTTTCCATAATTACCTTTTCATTATTGGCATCAAGAGAAGAAGTGGCTTCATCAAAAAACAAATAATCAGGATTTTTATACACTGCTCTGGCAATCAGTAATCGCTGTCGCTGTCCGCCAGAAATTCCTGTTCCTTCGTTCCCTATTTTTGTGTTGTAGGACAGTGGTAAACTTTCTATAAATTCTCTAATATTGGCAGTTTCAACGGCATGCTGTAATTTTTTCTTATCGACATAATCTTCTCCAACGGCAATATTGTTGGCAATTGTATCATTAAAAATAAATCCTTCCTGCATTACGACTCCGCATTTACCTCTCCAGGCACTTGGAGAAATCATATTAAACTTCATTTTATCAAGAAGAATTTCGCCTGCATTTGGCTCGTAAAATTTCATTAAAAGCTTGAGTAGAGTTGTTTTTCCGCTTCCGCTTGTTCCTACAATCGCAGTTGTTTTTTGTTTGGGGATAAGTAAACTCAAATCTTCCAGAACGTAATCTGGATTTCCGGTATATCGAAAGGATAGGTTTTTAATGCAAATATCAGAATGTCCTAAATCATAGATTTTAGGATTTAAAAGGTCTTCTTCATCTTCTTTATCATGAATTTCGCCTAGTCGTTCTAAACTTATTTTAGCATCCTGAAGCGAACGTACAAAACCTACCATTTGCATTAACGGATTGTTTAACTGACCAATTATATATTGAACAGATAACATCATCCCTAATGTCAATTCTCCTTTGACTACTAAGGTTGCCGAAAAAAAGGTGATTAATAAATCTTTAAGATGATTGATAAAGTTTGATCCTACAGATTGCCATTGCTCCAGGGTTAGCGATTGCATGTTTACCTTAAAAAGGCGAATTTGAACAAACTCCCATCCCCAACGTTTTTGCTTTTCGGCGTTGTGCATTTTAATTTCCTGCATGCCGTTTATAAGTTCCATAACCTTAGATTGTTCATTTGAAACTTGCGAAAAGCGTTTGTAATCCAATTCTTTTCGTTTTTTTAAAAAGAATAAAATCCAACCGAGGTAAGCGATACTGCCCACTAAAAATACTAAGAACAATTGTAGATTATAAAAAATCAGCACAAAACTAAACACGACTAAGTTTACTAACGAGAACATGACATTTAGTGAACTACCGGTAAGTAATTGTTCTATTCTTCTATTGTCTCCTATTCGCTGCATTATATCGCCAGTCATTCGGCTGTCAAAATAACTAATGGGTAATTTCATCAGTTTTATAAAAAAATCTGAGACTAACGAAATATGAATTCTGGTGCTCAAGTGAAGCATTATCCAGGAACGAAGTACTTCGATTGCGGTTTGTCCTGCAAAAAGCATTAGTTGCGCCAACAGAATTAAATAGATAAAATTCAAATCCTGTGTCTGAATCCCAACGTCGACAATACTCTGGGTTAGAAAAGGAAATAACAACGAAAATAAACTCGCCGCTGCCAACCCAATTACGAGCTGGATTACTAAACCTTTATAACGGAATAAATACTTTGTGAGATACCCGAAACTCCTTTTTGAATTTTCGTTATCCCATTCGTTTTTAAAAAACTCTGGCGTTGGTTCCAGCAAAAGTGCAATACCTTCTTCGGTTTTTTCATGTGCATTTTTACCTATCCAAAACTTGATAAATTCTTCTTTTGTGTAGGTTATTAAACCATGACTGGGATCTGATATATAGACTTTATCTTTTTTTATTTTATAAACCACTACAAAATGCTGGTTGTTCCAATGAACAATACACGGAAGTGGCATTTCATTTTGCAAGGTCTCAAAATTATTTTTTATACCAAGAGTTCGAAACCCCAAAGCTTCGCCGGCATCACTTAATCCAAGTAAGCTACTGCCTTCTCGTGTAGTTTCAGACAGGTTTCTTATTTGCTGTAGTTCTATTACTTTTCCGTAATATTTTGCAATAATGCGCAAACAAGTTGGGCCGCAATCTTTGGCATCGGGCTGTTTGTAGAAAGGGAAATTTATTATTTTCAAAATACCAGGTTTTTTTCTTCTATTAAACGATCAATAAAAAAATTGAGTTCATTAACATCATACTCCTTAGGAAGCAGCTGTCCATTTAAGATGATTGCGGGAGTATAAAAAACCTTATTTTCAAGACACCAATTGTATTGATCTTGTATTATTGCACTTGCTTGTTCTGATTGTTTGAACTTCCATTTGGATTTCCAGTCTTCGAGTGTTACTCTTTGTATATGCCAATCCTGTAGTGCTGCATTTACTTTAGAATAATCTTCTAAAAGATAATAATTCATTATCTGCTGATAGATACCATTATAAGGGTTATTGTAGTTGTCTATATTTATATTAAAAATGAGTTTAACATTTACTTGTTCTTCATTCTTAGCCAGCAACTTCATTAAGTTTTGATAAGCTTTATGGCAATGTCCACACGATGCGCTAAGTACGGCATAGAATGTTACGGGCGCATTTTCATTTCCAATTGTAATAGCTTCCAATCTATCTAATGTATGTGTGTTTACACTTTGATCATCGTTTAAAAGCCCATTAAAAACGGGGTATTTGCGTTTAAGCTGATGGTATTTTAATTCGCTGTTTTTATAAATTAAATTATTCCTGATAAAACTTTTAAGCTCCATCCAAACAATAGTTGACAGAATCAAAATGGCAAAAAATGTGACAGTGTTTTTTAGATGTTCTAAAAACGAAAAATTATCAAATCCGTAAATCAAAATCAAAGCAATTTGCATCGCTAAAACGCTTGCAATACCCAAACACAAAACACACCATTTTTTTACTATAAAATATTGAGCAAATAATGAATAAAGCAACACTGGAATACTCAGCAATGCTAAACAACTATAAACAAAAGCGGTATCCTGAATTAATGTGAAAGTTGAAAAAGCAGTTAAAACCGAAAAGTAAATTAAGGAAATGTCACTTAATTTTAAATTGCCCAAAACTTTCGCATTATTAGAAGATAGTACTTCTTTGCAACTTGTTTTTTTTGTTGCATGACAAATTTTCGAAATAGAATCGTCTTGAAATCCTAAGTCTTCTCTAACTAAAAAAACGCTAATTAGTAATCCTGCGATAGCTGTTATAGTGTAACAAATTGGCAAAATAGGATTTGATGAATTTAGCCAATACACATGAAATAAGGCCAAACAAATGGTGCCAATTAAAAACAATCCGAGGTTTCCCGAAATGATGCTTTTTTGTTCTTTATTACTATTTTCATTTTCTTCGATTGCTACAATCATTCCGTTCCACCCTTCAAGATACTTTGCTCTTGAAAGCTTTTGAACAAAACCGTTTGCAAACTGAATTTCAAAATCATTTCCTGTTTTTTTTGTGTAAACAATTTCATTTCCTGTATGTGTCGAAAAAATGGAAAGATAGGTTTTAGGCAAATTCATCAAATCACTTTGATCAATTCGGGCTGCGATATTTTCGATATCATAATAATTGAATACATCGACTATTGCTGCTAAACTTGGATAATCAGGATGTGATTCTAATTCGAGTATTATTTTTTCTTCAAAATGATAATATTTATGCTCTCGAAGATATTTTTTGAGGTAAAAGAAGTCTGTCATATTGATGGAATTAAATCAGTTTCTTCGATTTTTACTTTTAAGAATAGTATTTTTTCGACTATAAAAAACCGAGTTCTGGTTTGAATTAATTCTATAAAATCTAACTTTCCGGCTTCGTCAATGTCTTCTTCTAAATAGGTATTCATTTTGAGTATAAAATCCTGATAAAGAATTGGGGTCTCTAATTCACTTAAAATTAGTTCGTCAATTTCGTCCAGACTTACTTGCGAAATTTTGTAACCAAGCTCTGGAACGATGGCCGATCTTATTTCTTGATTTAACTCTTCATTGAAATAATCTTTAATCTCAACTTCCGAAAATTTGAATAACTCAAACGCTGTATTATTTGCTACTAATTGATCAAATTCTTGTGGAAATTCCAGAGACATAAAATTTCTTCCCGTCATGTATTCATTCGAAATATTTTGATTGCTTCCAAATGTATTTATTGACTTAAAATCATTTTTTAAATCTTGATTTTTAGATGCGTTAAAAGAGGTTTCATAATATGAAAAATAATCGGGTAACAATTTTCGTAAGCGTTCAAAATATTCCGGATATTCCTTAATCACGTAGGTTTCCAGATTACTGCAAATGCGCACACTTTTTTTGTATGTTCCTAACAAATGCAGGTAACTTTTTTGATTGGGTACTTTATCAAAATCGCCAAAACCTATATAACTGTTGTCATTTGGAGTGTCGGCAAATAAGCAATTAACTTGCTCTGAAGTCTCTTTTATCATATTGTAAAACAGGACTTGCTCAAAAAATATATTAAAATTAAAACCGTTAATGGAGTTCCAAACTGATTTGTTACGATCTACAAATGCAGACGAAATAGCAGCATATTTCTTGAAATACTCATAATTATTTCCTCCAATTATCCCCATATTGTAGGCATAATTGCTGTTATTATTGATGTAGTCTTTCATTTCATTTGGGACATACAATAAATTAGGATAAATCTCCTTCCACATCCCTTCGTAATATTCTGTTGTTATCTCTAAATTCTGGGTAATAAAATCTCCATTTAATAATTGATCCGAAAACTCTTTCCAGATAAACACATCGCCATCAACATGCAAAAAAGGTTCGTTTTGAAGGCTGTATGTTTTAATTTTTGGCATTGCCCAAAGGCTTTTATGATAATGATTGAGTTCGTCTAAAACAACATGAACTTTATAGTATGGTAATTGCAGTTTCTCAATTAATATTTCATATCCTTTTTGATCTGTATATAATTCTACATTATAAAATTTCGCCAGTTGATTTGCGCTTAATATCCAACTTAACCAGTTATGTGCATTGGATAACCAGCCATAATTTTCGGTTAATGGATCTTCTAGATTTTGAGACCAAAATGATTGAATTATTTTCATTTAATTTTATGATTTGGAGTATTTAATTAAGTTTCCGTCAAGCATGACTTCAGAGAAACTATTTTTTTCGTCTTTATAATATTGTTTGGTATGTGTATTAAAAAAGTAATTCGAATGAAAAATCATTCTGCTTAAATCGAATTGATTTTCCGGATTTTCATAATACACATAGTTTTGTTCTTTGGCGTTTTTGCCAATAAACATATATCGATTCATATAAGAATATTGTCCTTTTTCCAGACTTCGCATTGGTTTGATTTTTAGAAAACCTGACCAGAACATATCTATTTTAAACAGCGAATTTTTAAAATTTGGTTTTAAATCATCTGTCCATTTTGCAGGGATTCCCAAACTTGAATGTTTCCTTATGTTGTATTTATCGACGTAATAAGAATCTGGTATTTTTTTCCATTTTTTTATGCCCGAAAAAATATTATTCTTGTAACTGCTAAAATGATATAACAGTACTTCGTATTCATTTTTATAACTTAAAATTCCATTGTCCCATTTTATTCTGCCCGGTGTTCCTTCGATAATAAAGAGATCAAAGTGTACTCTAATATTGCTTCGTTCTTTAACTAAAACATGGTGTATACTTTCTGTTTCTGTAGGTACATCAAGAATATTTATGCCTGAAATCACTTCATCATAAGCGCCTCCACATTCATCAAAACAATAATTATCATTAGTGGTAAAAATGTGTTTATAATCTTTACTTTTTTCAAAGAGGTGATTGACTATTGTGTGGTTTCTAAAAAGTAAAAAATAGCCTGACGGAAAAGAATCTTTTACTGAAATCACATCGTAATCATTCAGTAATTCCTGCGTCATGAATTCTCTTATTCTTCCAAAAACGAGGTCAATATCACAAACTCCCCAAAAATCATAAGATGAAATTTCATTTTGAAAAATAACCCCGAAAGCAGGTTTAAAATCGCAAATTTTATAGGCATTGGTAATCTTTATATCCAGATTAAGCTGTTGTGACGCAAGGATATTAAAGGCTTCTAATGAAAATTGTACAATTTTTACATTTTGCGGAACGTCTCTTTTTTTATCATCATTTGAAAATATTATAAAATCAACGGTTGGATTGGTTTCACACGATTTCAGGAAAAAATCAAAATACCAAGGCAGTTTACCCAGATAACAATTAAGCAATACTATTTTATTCATTTTTTCAAATTAAAAAAGAGACTATACTATAATTTCTTATAGTATAGTCTTTTATAAAACAATCCATTAAACAGCACATCTGCAGCCTTCGCTTTTCGATTTCTGCTTATTGTTTTTCAAAACACTTCTTTTAATACATTATAAGAATGGTTTAGGAGCAGATTCCTGTATAAATATCTCCCGGATATTCAGGTTTTGGAACACATTTTAGAGATGGAGCACAATTAAATATTCCATGATTTAGCACACAATACCTTCCCGCTGGAGATCCACATCCTGAACCACCTTGTATCATGCGCATTTCATCTCTCTCTAAACCTTCTGTAATGTTTTTTAAACTAATTTTTTTCATTTGATAAGTTTTGATTTTTTGTATGTCTACTCTTTAGCTTTTCGACTTCTGCTTATTGTAATTCAAAACACTTCTTTTAATACATTAAAAGAGTGTTTTAGTAGCAGATTCCTGTATAAATATCTCCTGGATATTGTGGTTTTGGAACACATTTTAGAGCTGGAGCACAATTAAATATACCGTGATTTAAATAACAAAAGCTTCCCGCTGGAGATCCACACCCTGAACCACCTTGAATCATTCTCATTTCATCTCTCTTTAAACCTTCTGTAATGTTTTTTAAACTAATTTTTTTCATTTTGATACGTTTTTATTTTTTGTTTGTCTACTCGTTAGCTTTTCGACTTCCGCTTTATTATTGTTCGAAACAGAACTTATTATGATGAAATAATGTTCTAAGCGCAGTATCCAGCATTATTAGAATATCTGTTATCTCTAACACAAGTTAAACCTACTGCACAATTGAAGATGTTGTGCCCAACATAACAAAATCCACCCGCAGGATATCCGCATCCGGAGCCTCCTTGTATCGTGCGCATTTCATCTCTTTTTAAACCTTCGGAAATATTTTTTAAACTAATTTTTTTCATTTCAATACGTTTTGATTTTTACTTGTCTACTCATTAGCTTTTCGACTTTCGCTTTATGCTTATTTAAGAACAATAGGTTAATGTATCGCCCGGATATTTGGGTTTAGAAATGCATTTTAAAGGTGGAGCACAATTAAACACTGGACTTCCGGGAATACATGTACTACCTACACCGCAGCCGCAGCCAGAACCACCTTGTATCATGCGCATTTCTTCTCTTTTCATGCCTTCATGAATGTTCTTTAAACTAATTTTTTTCATTACTAATAGGTTAAAATAGCCTACTCATTAGCTTTTCGGCTTCCGCTTTTTTGTTTTTTAAAATCCTATTTTCAAGACATCAATTTCTAGCTCGGTCCTAGTTGCGCAACCAATTTTTACAACCTTTTGATTCGTATTTGCAACTACAAATTAATCAGGCTGTTAAATACTTAAAAATGTCGTATTTCTCTTAAAAATATAAAAAATATACGATCAAAATACCTTAGCTTTTTTCAAAGTTCAACTACAACGTTATATTGTTAATAAATAATTAAAATGATAAAAAAATAATTAATTTATTATACATTCAAAAAACAAACAATATTAATTTTACATATTTGTCATTTTTAATACTTCCTTTTCCAATTAAGAATTAAGCAAAAATCATTTAAGATTAAATCATAATTATATTGCATAAAAAAGCGTTACATCTCATTACTTGTCTTACAAAAAACAGACACATCTGTCATTAAAATCTAGGGGATAAATAGTATTCCATAAAAAAAGGCTGTCGATATAAGACAGCCTTTTTTTATAATTTTATAGGGTTTAATTTTCTATTTGAAATGGTAGTGCATCAAGAAAAGAATAATAAAGTTTTATATTGTTAAGAGAACTCATTTTTCTAGTAAAAAAAAAGGCTATCCAATGGATAGCCTTTAAATTATTCAGGGATTAAAAAATTAATCTACTGTTATCGTTTTTGCAACGTTGTCAATTTTTAAAACTCTTGGTCCTGTTGGTCCAGTGTATTTAAAATTACTGTCACCATCTGCAGCATTTACTAATTCTGAATCGATAGTATAACCTAAACCTGAATAGTAAGTATAGTTATGACTATTATTTGCGCCCCAGTTACCACCACTTGTAAAATCATTTGATAAAAATTCTCTAAATGCTTCTCCGCTTTTAAGAACAATAGTTACTTGATAAATATTAGTTTGACCAGGAACTAAAGGAAACTCAGTTTCAGCATCTCCGTCCCAGCTCCATCCACCAGGTGTAGCTGCTCCAACTAACCAGTGAGAACTTGCTAATGGCGTGTGGTAAGGTGTTGCTTTAAAAGTATAGAAGTTTGAGTATTGTGCTTCAGCACCAATTCCAACAGTCGCTTTAATACGAATGTCTACACTATTTTCTTGTTTCTCAATAAAACCACCATTAACTAAAGCAGAGTTCAATTCTGCTACTGTCAAAGCTTTAAAACGAGCAGTAGTTGTAGTTACAGCAACAGGAGCTGCAAATTTAGTTCCCGCTTTTGCAATTTCAATTGTATAGTTTACTACTGTTTGAGTCCCGTCGTACTTCGCATCATCCCAAATTACTGTTGTAGCAATTTCTTTTTCTTTATCTTTTGTAAGAACAATATTGAAATCATTTTTTGGGCTAAGTAAAACTGGAGCCGTAACTGGCTGTATTACTGGTCTGTTTTCTACATCATCTGCATTACATGATACTGCTAAAACACCAATGAATGCGATTAAAATTTTATATATATTTTTCATTTTATTATTTTTTATAAGGTTAGTTAGTATCCTGGATTTTGTTTTAAAGTTGGGTTAGCCTGAATAGTTTTTGAAGGAATTGGCATTAAATTTCTAAATTCTTCTGTACCACTACCATTTTTAACACCACCTTTCCACTGCCAGATTTTAGATCCTCCGGTGAATTTACCAAAACGAATTAAATCTGTTCTTCTGTGACATTCCCAGAACAATTCTCTTGCTCTTTCATCTAAAATAAAGTCTAGCGTTAAATCTGTAGCGGTAACAACACCAGCACCAGCTCTTACTCTAATTTTATTTATATATCCCAAAGCTGTTGTAATATTACCAGACGATGCTCCTCTTAAAGTTGCTTCTGTATACATTAAATACACATCAGACAATCTGTACATTGGGAAATCTGTATCAGGAATATCATTTCTTTGTGCAGCAGTTCCATCAGAATTTACGTTAGTGAATTTTTTAACCGCATAACCATTAGTAAATACTCCATAATCAGCAATATCTAAAGTTTGTCCATTAGTATAAAAAGTTCCTCTTTTATCAGCAGTTGCAGTTGCATCTGGAAACAATTGAACAAACTCTGGTCTTGCACGAATTCCTGACCATCCACCGTTCATACCTTGATCAGCAGCATTCATACTTCCACCAATAGATGCATGAAGAATAAAACTCATTCCTCCTCCAGTAGCTCTAATTGCATTACCATCTCCAACAATTGGGAAGATAACTTCCTTTTGTGCTCCATTTCTATTGTTATCAGCAGAAAACAAGAAACGGTAAGGTACATTTGCAAAAATATATGCAGAACCAGTTATAATATCATTACAAACTGTAGCAGCATCATTATTTCTTTCTGTTCCTGTGTATACTTTAGCATTTAAATAAATTTGTGCCAATAAAAATTTAGCAGCCGTTTTATCTACTCTACCATATTCATTAGCTCCAGAAGCAACTAATGTATTATCCATATCTTTTAATTCTGACTCTACAAAAGCAAAAACTTCTGCTCTTGTTTTTTGCTCTGGATAATAGAACCCAACAGGGTCTTTTTCAGTAGTAATTGGCACATTCCCAAATAAGTCCATTAAATTTACATAAGAAAATGCTCTTAAAAAACGAGCTTCTGCTCTAAGCTTAACAATTTCTGCCTTTAAAGTAGCATCAACACCTCTTGCTGTAAGTTTTTCATCCGTTGTTTGTCTTAAAAACTCATTAGCAACACTAATTTCATAAAAAGCTCTTGAAAAAATTCCGTACAAAAACTGATTACTAGGACTCCATTGTTGACCATTTATTGCTGGTAAACCATCATCTGCCCATGCAATAATTGCCTCATCTGTTGGAAATTCCTGCGAAACAAATAATAATCGCAAGTAACTACTAAAATCTCCTGTAAGACCAAAAATATCCGGAGAACCATCTCCATCATTTCCTCCTACATATAAACCTGCATATAATTTTGCTAAAACTTGTTTGTATGATGCCGGATCTTGAAAAAAGGTATCAGAAAGAAACTCATCATCATCTTTTGGCGTCACATCTAAGTCGCTCGTACACGAAGTAAGCGTCATACTCAATCCTAAAATGAATAGGAGAAAATAAGATATATATTTAAATGATATTTTCATTTTGTTTATTTTTAAATTTAATTTTTCAATGTACTATTAGAAATTCGCATTTACTCCAAACAAGAATGTTCTGGCTCTTGGATAAACATTATTGTCTATTCCGTTAAATTTCTCAGGATCTAAACCATCGTATTTTGTTAAAACAAAAACATTCTGAACTCCTACCGTGAATCTTAACGAAGCAGCTTTTAATAATGTTTTATCAAAAGTGTATCCAAGTACTACGTTATCAAGTTTGATAAAAGAAGCATCTTTTACGAAATAATCCGAGTAATTACGTTGCGTTCCATTAGAGTTACTTTCTGTAGTAAAACCAGTATTGTAATAATCAGTACTAATATTAGACAAATCAGAATCTCTTCTTAACCCTGCTTGTAAATATCCTTTATCAGAACTTACGTTATCATAAATATAGTTTCCTAAACTAGCTCTCCAGTTCATTGTAAAATCGAATTTTTTATAATTCAAAGTAGAGAACAACCCGAAAGTATAGTCTGCCGTTGGTTTATGAAATTTATAACGATCTGCATCTGTAATAGCGCCATCGCCATTTCTGTCTGCATAAGCACCTTGAATCGGTCTTTTGTTTGCATCATATAATTGCTCAAAAACAAAGAATGAATTTGGAGCAAATCCTGCAGAATGTATCAATACTTGGTTTCCTGTACCTCCAGCAATAATATCTCCTGTAATATATCCTTGAAATCCTGGAACATTAGTTCCTAAATCAGTGATTTTTTGATCGATATAAGTTGCATTAACAGCAAGGTTCCATGTCAATTTATCATTTTTGATAATGTCTGATTGAAGATTAAACTCAACCCCTTTAGTTCTTACGCTACCAATATTACTATATCCTTGGTTTCTAATATTTGCACCATCAGGGTAAGCGATTTCAGCCAAAAGGTCACTTGATTTTTTATCAAAATAATTAACCGTTCCAGTAATTCTGTCTTTAAAAAATCCAAAATCCACACCTACGTTCATCTCAGCCAAATCTTCCCATTTAATATCTGGGTTATAACCTTCTGGTCTTGCAGCTTTGTAAATAACTCCATTAAAAAGGTACTGTGTATTGATTGTTCCTAAAGTTACTCTTCTTAAATAATCGTATTGAGGTACAATATCTTGCTGACCTGTAGTTCCGTATCCAACTCTTAATTTTAAACTTGACAAAGTCTCATTATCTTTTAAGAACTCTTCTTGAGCAACATTCCATGCAAAAGCAGCTCCTCCAAAATTACCCCATCTGTTTTCTTTAGCAAAACGAGAAGTTCCGTCTCTTCTGTAGTTTAAAGTCAATAAATATCTACTGTCATAATTTAAAGTCAAACGACCAAAATACGATTGTAAGTTAATATCCGGATCTGTAGTAACATCTTCTTTTGGATTTGGCTCTTTTGTTTGACCTGAATCATATCCAACTCTTTGAAACAACTGGTAGTTATATCCTGCTGTTGCATCAATTTTAAACTTACCTAAATCTTTAGTATAGTTAAAATAAGTATTTAAGTTTTTATTTTGGCGACTATCAGTATAATGAATATCTCCTCCTAAATTTACCCATTTTCCACTGCTAAATACTTCTGGCTGATATCCTAAAATACTTTGGTTACTTACTCTTGTATAACCGTTACTATTAAATTTATCAATTCCTCCTTCTACAACTACTCTTAAATCTTCGAAGAAATGAAGTTTATAATCTAATCTAATATTTCCCCATTTTCTAGTAGAAGTTGATCTACGATCGTCTTGATTTAATCTGGCAACTGGGTTTCTTGCAGGCAATAATGGTACATTTCCATTTGCCTCTAACCATTCAAAGTAACCTGCATAACGAGAACCCGTTTGATAAACAGATTGTGTTGGATCGAATGAAATAGCACTACTAATTACCGGACCTTCATCTTGAAATTGATTTTTTCCAAATGCTAAATTTCCACTAATATCAATTTTTAAGTGATTATCAAATAAAACCGGGTTTAACGATAACGATGTCGTAGTTCTTTCAAAAGAAGTGTTTCTTAAGATTCCAGGATTATCAACATTTCCAACAGATAAACGTACAGGTAATTTGTTGAACAAAGCACCACTTACAGAGATATTGTTGTTTGTTGTTAAAGCAGTATGAAAAATTTCATTTTGCCAGTTTGTATTTGCTGTACCCAATAAAGCTTTTTGAGCCGCATTTCCTTTTTCGTTTACTAAAGCACGAAATTGGTCAGCACTTAAAACATCTACTGTATTTGCAACTGTATTAATACCTACCTGAGAATTAAAGTTAACTTTTACACCACCTTTAGTTCCTTTTTTAGTAGTAATTACAATTACACCATTTGCAGCTCTAGAACCGTAAATTGCAGCAGCAGAAGCATCTTTAAGCACCGTAAAAGATTCGATATCATTTGGATCAATTGTAGACAAAATACTTGTAGATCCGTTAGGAACCGCATTACTCATAGGAAGTCCGTCAATAACAATTAAAGGCTCATTCGAAGCACTTAACGAAGATCCTCCACGAATTCTAATATCTGCTTTAGCTCCAGGCGCACCTCCACCAACAACGTTTACACCAGCAATACGACCGCTGATTAAACTTTCTGGAGTTACGTTAATTCCTTTATTAAATTCTTTTGCAGAAATTTGAGAAACAGATCCCGTTGCATCTTTTTTCTTAACAGTACCGTAACCTACTTGTACCACAACCTCTTTAAGCTGATTGTTATCTTCTTCTAAAGAAACAGTTAACGATTGTTGTCCATTATAAGTAACAGTTGACGTTTTGTATCCAATAAATGAAACATTAATTTTGTCTCCATTTTTTAAATTAGATAACTGAAATTTACCGTCAAAATCTGTTGATGTGCCACCTGGAGCACCTTGTACATTTACATTTACTCCCGGGATTGGTTGTCCCGTTGCCAAATCGGCAACCGTTCCTTTTAAAGTACTTTGAGCGAGCACAGTAAACGGCAACAGTAGGAATAAAAATAACAACTTTTTGTAAATTGTTTTCATACTTTTTGTTTAAATTAGTTTGAGTTTTTGATTGTTAGTTAAGTTTTTAATTTTACTTCGAATTTCAAAATTAGGAATTTATTAACATGCTCGACCAGAGTCAATTTTTATTGAGTTACGAAAACGTGGTAGTGTTGAAAACTTTCTATTTTTTGTAATCTTTTAAGTCAAAAATTGCCAATTATAAAAATTTCAGATACCTTTATTAACAATTAGATTTTTTTCAAATAAATACCATGAAACGCAAAATAACCCTAAAACAGATTGCAAAGGAACTTGACGTATCCATTTCAACTGTCTCAAAATCACTACGAAACAGTCTGGAAATAGGAGAAGAAACACGTTTAAAAGTTCAAGCTTTTGCAAAGTTTTACAACTATAAGCCCAACAACATCGCCCTTAGTCTAAAAAATCGAAAAACCAAAAGTATTGGTATTATCATTCCGGAAATTGTACATTATTTTTTCTCTACTGTAATCAACGGAATTGAACAAGTTGCCAACGAAAATGGCTATAGTGTTGTGATCTGTTTATCCGATGATTCTTTTGATAAAGAAGTCCTAAATATGGAAATGTTAGCCAACGGAAGCATCGACGGTTTTATCATGTCCCTCTCTAAAGAAACCCAGTACAAAGGCGATTTTCACCACATTACAGAGGTCATCAATCAAGGAATGCCCGTTGTAATGTTTGACCGCGTTACCAACGATATTTTATGCGATAAAGTAATTATTGATGATAAAGCCGCTGCTTATGAAGCCGTTCAAAGTTTAATTGATAACGGAAGAAAAAAGATCGCTTTAGTCACAACTGTCGATTATGTAAGTGTTGGAAAACTAAGAACCGATGGTTACGAAAAAGCACTTCTGGACAACGGATTACCATTCAACGAAGATTTAATCATTAAAATTGAAGATGTAGATACTTGCGAAATTACCATAAGCCAGCTTTTGCACGACAGAGCTTTTGACGCTGTTTTTGCTGTAAATGAGCTTTTTGCTGTGACAATCATCAAAACTGCAAGTAAAATGGGATTAAAAGTTCCCGAAGATTTGGCAGTAATTGCTTTTACCGACGGAATTATATCCAAATACTCTACGCCAAGTATTACAACAGTAAGTCAAAGCGGTGAAAAAATGGGAAATAAAGCTGCTAAAATGCTGATCGAAAGACTCGAAGCTGAGCACGATGATGACGAAGAAGAAAATGAAAATTATACCACCGAAGTGATCGAAACACATCTCATAAAAAGAGAATCTACTGACTAATTTTCTTAAAATCAACATATTCTAAAGCCATAAATAATATTTATGGCTTTTTTGTTAGGCTATTTAAAAAAATAATTAATACTTTTACGCCGATCAAAGCTTTTACTTTTACTTCGAAAAAACAGTAAGTTTTGATAAGCAAAGCGCTTATCGTCTAATTAATTTTTTAATTACGATAATGGAAAAGCGTAAATTAAGTTTCTGGGAAATCTGGAATATGAGTTTCGGTTTCTTAGGAATACAAATGGGATTTGCACTTCAGAATGCAAATGCCAGTAGAATTCTTCAAATTTTTGGTGCCGACGTACATGAATTATCATGGTTCTGGATTATTGCTCCTCTTATGGGATTAATAGTACAGCCTGTTATTGGTCATTATAGCGACAAAACTTGGGGAAGGTTTGGAAGACGAAAACCGTTTTTTCTTGTAGGTGCTATTTTAGCTTCAGTTGGATTAATTTTAATGCCACAGGCCAATATTTTCATTTCAGTATTACCCGCTTTATGGGTTGGGGCCGGAATGTTAATGATCATGGACGCCTCTTTCAACATTGCTATGGAGCCATTTCGTGCTTTAGTTGGTGATAATTTAAGAACAGATCAGCGTACTGCAGGCTTTAGTATTCAAACTTCATTAATTGGTTTTGGAGCCGTAATTGGTTCAGCTTTACCTTATGTTTTAACAAAATACTTTCATGTTTCAAACAGCACCGTTCCCGGAAGTGTACCATTAAATTTGACGCTTTCTTTTATTATTGGTGCTGCGGTTTTAATTGGTTCAATTCTAGTAACACTTTTTACAACAAAAGAATATACTCCAGAAGAATTAGCCAATTTTGAAGATCCTCAAAGTGAAGCAGATATTCCTTCTGACGAGAAATCAAAACTTACAGACATTTTTACAGACTTTGCAAAAATGCCAACAACAATGCGTCAGCTAAGTTGGGTGCAGTTTTTCTCTTGGTTTGGATTATTTGGAATGTGGGTTTTTACCACTCCGGCAATTGCACATCACATTTACGGATTACCATTAAGCGACACTTCAAGCCAGCAATATCAGGATGCTGGAGACTGGGTCGGAATTTTATTTGGTGTTTACAACTTAGTTTCAGCTATTATCGCACTGTTTTTTCTACCATACATCGCTAAAAAAATTGGTCGAAAATCAACGCATGCACTTTCATTGATTATTGGAGGAATTGGGTTAATCTCGATTTATTTTATGCCAAATGAAGATTGGGTTGTTTTACCAATGATTTTAATTGGAGTTGCGTGGGCAAGTATTCTGGCAATGCCTTATGCAATTCTTGCAGGATCAATTGCTCCTAAAAAAATGGGGGTTTATATGGGAATCTTCAACTTCTTTGTTGTTATTCCGCAAATTGTAAATGCACTTATTGGAGGTCCAATTGTAAAATATCTTTACAACGGCGATGCCATTTATGCCCTAATTACAAGTGGAGTTAGTTTTTTAATTGCCGCTCTTTTAGTTTACAAAGTAAAAGATGTAGACGATACTATTCAAAAATAATAAAGCAGAATTTTCTATATAATGAACAAAAAAGCATTCATATTCGACCTTGACGGAGTGATCGTTGATACCGCCAAATACCATTTTTTAGCTTGGCAAAAAATTGCACAATCTTTAAATATAAATTTCACACACGAAGATAACGAATTACTAAAAGGTGTAAGTCGCGTACGTTCGTTGGATATTATACTTGGATTAGGAAACGTTCAGGCTTCGCAGGAAGACAAAGACAAATGGTTAATTCAAAAAAACGAAGATTATTTATCGTATTTAGTCGACATGAATGAAAGTGAAATTCTTCCGGGAGTTTTAAAAATTCTGAAACTATTAAAAGATAAAAATCAAGGAATTGCCTTAGGTTCTGCCAGCAAAAATGCAAGACCAATTCTGGAAAAAACAGGAATTCTATCTTACTTCGATGTTATTGTTGACGGAAACGACGTTACCAATGCAAAACCAGATCCCGAAGTTTTCTTGAAAGCAGCGCAATTATTAAACATTGATGCAAAAAATTCAATTGTATTCGAAGATTCTGTAGCAGGAATTCAGGCAGCAAATATTGGCGGAATGGTAAGTGTAGGAATTGGTGAGGAAACAATTTTACATGAAGCTCGGTACATTTTTAAAGATTTTACCGAAATCAATTCAGAGTTTATCGAGAAATTGATTGGTTAATCCAGAATGTGGCAATGTGTCAATTTGATAATTAGAAAATTAATAATTGTCTAATTGAAAAAACAAAAATCATAACAAATCATCTAATCAACAAACAATAAAACAATCAGCAATTACAGATAAAATCAAGTTAGAAACGTCAAACAATAATTATCTAATTGACACATTTTCTAATTATCCAATTGCCCAATTATCTAATTAAAGAAAAAAATGAATCAAGATTATATAAAACCAGACAATTGGTCCATCATCGAAGAAGGTTTTGATGCAGAGCGAGTAAAATCGTCCGAAAGTCTTTTTAGCATCGGGAACGGCGCTATGGGACAAAGAGCCAATTTTGAAGAAACGTATTCTGGCGAAACTTTTCAGGGAAGTTACATCGCAGGAATTTATTATCCAGACAAAACAAAAGTGGGCTGGTGGAAAAACGGATATCCAAAATATTTTGCAAAAGTATTAAACGCTCCAAACTGGATTGGAATAGACGTTGAAATTAACGAAGAAAACCTTGATTTAAATACTTGTACCGAAATTAAAAATTTCTGTAGAGAATTGAACATGAAAGAAGGTTGGTACAATCGTTCTTTTGAAGCTACATTGAAAAACGGAACCGAAATTGCCGTAAATGTTCGTCGTTTTCTTTCTTTAGATTTGGATGAAACAGGAATTATCAAATACGAAATTACGCCGCTAAACAAAGATGCAAAAATTGTTTACAAACCTTATATCGACGCTGGTGTAACTAATGAAGATGCGAACTGGGAAGAAAAATTCTGGGAACCACTTGAAGTAAAAAAAGGAACAAACGAAGCTTTTGTAACCGCACAAACGTTCAAAACGCATTTTAAAGTTACGACCTTCATGCACAATACGATTTTTGCAAACGGAGAAAATGTAAATATTTCCCCTTCAACAATCGATTCAACTACTGATAGAGTTCAGTTTACTTATGGAACCATTATTGCAAAAGGACAAACCTCAGCAATTCAGAAAATTGGTGGATATACCGTTTCTCTAAATCACGAAAACACTTTGGCTGCAGCCGAAAAAACGATCAAAGCTGCCGTTGGCTTAGGATATGATGCTTTACTTCAAAATCAAATTGAAGCTTGGAGTAAAATCTGGGAAATGTCAGACATTACAATTGATGGCGATGTAAAAGCACAACAAGGAATTCGTTTCAACATCTTTCAACTAAATCAAACCTATTTAGGAAAAGATTCTCGTTTAAATATTGGACCAAAAGGATTTACCGGAGAAAAATACGGAGGATCTACTTATTGGGATACTGAGGCATATTGCATTCCGTTTTACATGGCGACCAAAGATCAGCAAGTTGCAAGAAACTTATTGACTTATCGTTTTAATCAGTTAGACAAAGCGATTGAAAATGCAAAAGACAATTTAGGTTTCAAAGACGGTGCAGCATTGTATCCAATGGTAACCATGAATGGTGAAGAATGCCACAACGAATGGGAAATCACACACGAAGAAATTCATAGAAATGGAGCGATTGCATTTGCAATTTACAATTATCACCGTTTTACCGGAGATTACTCTTATATTCCTGAAAAAGGTTTAGAAGTATTAATTGGAATCGCACGTTTTTGGCATCAAAGAGCCTCTTTCTCTAAAGACAAAAATCAGTACGTAATTTTGGGAGTTACAGGTCCAAACGAATACGAAAACAATATCAACAATAATTTCTACACCAATTATATTGCAAAATGGTGTATTGATTATGCCGAAGAGCAAATTAAAAAAGTTGCTGTAGAATATCCCGCAGATCACAAACGCATTTTAGAAAAAGTAAACCTATCGGCAACTGAAATTCAGGCATGGAAAAAAGTTGCCAACGATATGTATTTCCCATTTTCGAAAGAACTGGATATCTATTTGCAACAAGACGGTTTCTTAGACAAAGACTTAGTTCCTGTAAAAGACTTAGACAAATCGCAACGCCCAATCAATCAAAAATGGTCATGGGATCGTGTTTTACGTTCGCCATACATCAAACAAGCCGATGTTTTGCAGTGTTTCTATTTCTTCGAAGATCATTTTTCTAAAGAAGAATTAAAACGCAATTTCGAATTTTACGAATCGTTTACCGTTCACGAAAGTTCACTTTCTCCTTGCGTACACTCGATTCAGGCAGCGGCTTTAGATAAAATGGATATGGCATATACATTTTATTTAAGAACATCCCGTTTAGATCTCGATGATTACAACAAAGAAGTTGAGGAAGGTTGTCACATCACATCTATGGCAGGAACCTGGATGAGTATCGTAGAAGGTTTTGGCGGAATGCGTGTTAAAAATGACCAATTGCATTTTTCTCCAAAAATTCCAAAAGAATGGAAAGGTTACTCTTTCAAAATAAACTTTAGAAATCAAATTCTAAAAGTATCTGTAAATCATGACAAAACTACTTTTACCGTAGATGGCGATCAAGATTTAACAATTGTAGTTAACGGAAATCCTGTAATTGCAAGTAAATTTGTACAAATTAATTAAATTACAATACTCTAAAATTTAAAAAACATGAAAAACTTATTTTTCGCAAGTTTAATCTTGTTTGCTTTTAGCTCGATTGCAAAAGCACAACAATTAAAATCACCCGAAGGCAAGTTCGTAATGGAATTTTCGCTTCAAAACGACGGAACTCCAACTTACAATTTAAAATACAAAAACAAAGAAGTTGTAAAAACCAGTAAATTAGGTCTTGAGCTTAAAGATGATAAAAAATCTTTATTGAATGACTTTACCGTTGTTGATACTAAAACTGCAACTTTTGATGAAACTTGGAAACCAGTTTGGGGCGAAGTAGATCATATTAGAAATCATTATAATGAATTGGCTGTAACTTTAAATCAAAAAGGAACAGAAAGACAAATCGTAATTCGTTTTCGTTTATTTGACGACGGTTTAGGATTTAGATATGAATTTCCGGCACAAAAAAATCTAACTTATTTTGTAATTAAAGAAGAAAGATCTCAATTTGCTATGACTGGAGATCACACCGCTTTCTGGATTCCGGGAGATTACGATACTCAGGAATATGATTATACAAAATCTAAATTATCTGAAATTAGAGGATTATCCGAAAAAGCATATACAGCAAACGTTTCGCAAAAGAACTTTTCTCCAACAGGAGTTCAGACTTCTTTGATGTTAAAAACTGCCGACGGAATCTATATCAATTTGCACGAAGCGGCTTTGATCAACTATTCTTGTATGCACTTGAATCTTGATGACAAAAACATGATTTTTGAATCTTGGTTAACACCAGATGCAAAAGGAGATAAAGGATATATGCAAGCACCAAGCCACTCGCCTTGGAGAACAATCATGGTGAGCGATGATGCTAGAGAAATCCTAGCTTCAAAAATGACTTATAACTTAAACGATCCATCAAAAATTGAGAATACTTCTTGGATTAAACCCGTAAAATACATTGGTGTTTGGTGGGAAATGATTACAGGAAAAAGCTCATTCCAACCGTACAATTGGGAGTTTCTGATTTCTCAAAAGCAAAACCAAACGGAACTCACGGAGCAAACAATGCTAACGTAAAAAAATATATTGATTTTGCAGCTGCAAATGGTTTCGATGCTGTTTTAGTTGAAGGTTGGAACGAAGGTTGGGAAGACTGGTTTGGACACTCAAAAGATTATGTTTTTGATTTCTTAACTCCTTACCCGGATTTTGATGTAAAAGGTTTGCACGCATACGCAAAATCTAAAGGTGTAGAAATTATTATGCACCACGAAACATCCGGTTCTGTTCGTAACTACGAGCGTCATATGGATGCTGCTTATAAATTCATGAACGATAACGGATACACTGCTGTAAAAAGCGGTTATGTTGGAGATATTTTACCTCGCGGTGAAAATCATTACGACCAATGGATTGTAAACCACTATCAATATGCTATCGAAAAAGCAGCAGATTATAAAATTATGGTAAACGCTCACGAAGCAGTTCGCCCAACAGGAATTGCAAGAACGTATCCTAACTTAATTGGAAACGAAGCTGCGAGAGGAACAGAATACCAAGCTTTTGGAGGTTCTAAGCCAAATCACGTTACGGTTTTACCATTTACACGTTTAATTGGAGGTCCAATGGATTATACTCCTGGAATCTTCGAAATGGATATCAGCAAAATGAATCCGGAGAACAAATCGCATGTAAACAGTACAATTGCCAATCAATTAGCATTATACGTTACCATGTACAGCCCATTACAAATGGCTGCAGATACTCCAGAGAACTACAACCGTTTTCCAGATGCTTTCCAATTTATTAAAGATGTAGCTGTAGATTGGTCAGAAAGTAAATATATTGAAGCTGAACCAGGAGATTTTATTACCGTTGCCCGTAAAGCAAAAGGAACAAATAACTGGTTCGTAGGAAACGTAAACGGAGAAACTCCACGTACATCAAACATTGATTTCAGTTTCCTTGAAAAAGGTAAAAAATATACTGCAACAATTTATGCTGATGCAAAGGATGCACATTACAAAACAAATCCGCAGGCATATACAATTAAAAAGATTGCTGTAACAAACAAATCAAAATTATCACAGTTATCTGCTCCAGGTGGAGGTTATGCAATTAGCATTATCGAAACTAAATAATTTTAATTAACCCTATAAGAAATGTAAGTTCATTTAATTTGAAACCTCCCCAGTTTTACCTTAATTGTTCTTACATTTCTTATATGGTTTAAACTCATCTTTACTATGAATAACCTAAAAATAACACACACAGTCTGTAAAATAGTTTTAATAGCATTGTTATTTTCCACTTCCGCAAAAGCGCAAATTCAGAAAGTAGAACCGCCATTTTGGTACGCTGGGATGAAAAATCCGGAGCTGCAAATTATGTTCTACGGAAAAAACATTGCACAATACGAAGCTTCAGTTTCAAACAATGTGGTGATTAAAAATGTAGAGAAAACAGAAAATCCAAATTATCTTTTTGTGACAATTGATACGCAAAATCTAAAAGCTTCTGAACTGATTTTCTCATTCAAAAACAAAAACAAAGTTGCCTTTACACAGAAATATTCTCTAAAAGAAAGAAGAGCAAATTCAGCAGATAGAAAAAGTTACGATGCATCGGATATGATTTACTTAATCATGCCGGATCGTTTTGCTAACGGAAATCCTAAAAACGACAGCGATACTTCTTTAACTGAAAAAGGAAATCGTCAAGACCCAAGCGGTCGTCATGGTGGTGATATTGAAGGAATCATCAAAAACCTAGACTACATTTCTTCTCTTGGTGCAACTACAATTTGGAGCACACCTTTATGCGAAGACAATGACAAACAACATTCGTATCATACTTACGGACAATCTGATGTTTATAAAATAGATCCTCGCTACGGAACAAACGATGATTATGCTCGTTTAGCTGCAGAAATGCATAAAAAAGACATGAAACTCGTTATGGATTATGTGACCAATCACTGGGGAATTACGCACTGGATGATGAAGGATATGCCAACTAAAACCTGGTTCAATCAATTCGAAAACTTCACCCAAACACATCACAGACGTGAAGTAATTGCAGATATTCACGCCTCAAAATTAGATCAGGAAATTTGTATTGACGGCTGGTTTGTGCCTTCAATGCCAGACTTGAATTTGAGAAATCCTCTAGTTGCAAAATACTTAACTCAAAACGCAGTCTGGTGGATCGAATTTGCTAATCTTGATGGTTTTAGAGTAGATACTTATAATTATTCTGACCCAAAAGCTATGGCAAATTGGGCAAAATCAATTACAAACGAATACCCAAACTTTAATATCGTTGGAGAAATCTGGATGCACAATCAGGCAAGTTTAGCTTATTGGCAAAAAGACAGTAAAATTGGTGCAATTGAAAACTACAATTCTAACCTTCCAAGTGTAATGGATTTTACTCTTCAAAGTCAGATTACATCTGCTTTCAATGAAGATAATCCAACTTGGGACAACGGATTGATTAAATTCTACAATAATTTTGCAATGGATTTTTTATATCCAAACACGGATAATATTTTAGTTTTTGCCGAAAATCATGACACAGACCGTATGAATCATAACTTTAAATATGATTTACCAAAATACAAACTGGCAATGACTTTATTGGCAACTGTTCGTGGAATTCCACAAGTATATTACGGTTCAGAAATTGGAATGGGTGGTGATAAAAGCAAAGGCGACGCAGATATTCGTCAAGATTTTCCAGGTGGATGGGCTGGCGATAAAAACAATGCCTTGACAAAAGAAGGAAGAACAGCTGAACAAGCAAAATATTTCGACTTTACTTCAAAATTATTCAATTGGAGAAAATCAAATGAAGCGGTTCACTTCGGAAAAATGACACATTATATTCCTGAGAATAATACTTATGTTTATTTTAGATATACTGATGCTAAAACGGTAATGGTGGTTTTTAATAACAATGCAAAAGAGCAGGTTGTTAAAACAAACCGTTTTAAAGAAAACATCAAAAACTATACATCAGGAAAAGATGTTTTGACTGGAAAAACATTCGATTTGTCTTCTGAAATTACTTTAGAACCAAAATCAGCTATTGTTCTGGAGTTGGAATAATTTTTCAAACACAAAGTATATAACGTAGAGGCGCACTGCAGTGCGTCTACACAAAGTTTTTCCGCCACGAATTCACGAATTATTTTTTGACCAATCTTTGAAAATAAAAATTCGTGAATTCGTGGCTTATTTTTTCAACACAATACATCTCTCCAAAATGCCTAAAATATTCTAAAATAATGAAAAAATACACTTTCCTTTTTTTACCTTTAGTATTCTTAATCATGAGTTGTTCTGGCTCAAAATCAGTTTCAATGAATAAAGACAATACTTCAAAAATACCTTTCGTCTGGGAAGGAGCAAATGTTTATTTTTTACTTACAGATCGTTTTTACAACGGAGATACTTCGAACGATATTAATTTTAACCGAACTAAAACTCCGGGGAAATTACGTGGATTTGAAGGCGGTGATATCATCGGAATTACCAAAAAAATCGAATCAGGATATTTTGAAAAACTAGGAATAAATGCCATCTGGCTTACCCCTATTGTCGAGCAGATTCACGATGGCGTTGATGAAGGAACCGGACTTAGCTATGGTTATCATGGCTATTGGGCAAAAGACTGGACAGCACTCGATCCTAACTTTGGGACCAAAGAAGACTTAGCAAAACTCGTAAAAAAAGCACACGAAAAAGGCATCAGAATTATGCTTGACGGCGTAATCAATCATACTGGGCCTGTAACTCCCGAAGATCCTGTTTGGCCATCAGACTGGGTAAGAACAGGTTTTGTATGCGATTACAAATCATTTGAAAATACAACCATGTGTACTTTGGTAGACAATCTTCCGGACGTAAGAACCGAAAGTACTCAAGAAGTAGAATTACCTTCATTCTTAATTGAAAAATGGAAAAAAGAAGGTCGTTACGATAAAGAAATAACTTCATTAAATGAGTTCTTTAAAAGAACCGGTTATCCAAGAACTCCGAAATATTACATTATAAAATGGCTTACAGATTATGTTCTTGAATTTGGAGTTGACGGTTACAGAGGCGACACAGTAAAACATACCGATGAAAATGTCTGGGCTGATTTTAAAAAAGAATGTGACTATGCTTTTGAAACCTGGAAGAAAAATCATCCATCAGAAATATTAGATCAAAATCCGTTTTACACAATTGCAGAGGTTTACGGTTACGGTATTAGCGGCGGACAAGATTATGATTTTGGAGATAGAAAAGTAAATTATTTTCAGAATGGTTTTAACAGCATGATTAATTTTGAATTTAAATGGAATGCGGCTCAAAACAATTATGAAGGCTTATTCTCTAAATATTCAAATGCTTTACATAATGAATTAAAAGGATATTCGGTCTTAAATTATATGTCATCACACGATGATGGCGATCCTTTTGATGCGAAACGAACAAAAAGCTTCGAAACTGCAACTAAATTATTGCTTTCACCCGGAATGTCTCAGGTTTATTATGGCGATGAGTCGGCTCGATCTTTAGTTGTTGAAGGTACTGTAGGCGATGCAACATTACGTTCGAACATGAATTGGGATGATATTCAAAATAATCCTGAAACTCAGAAAACACTTTTACACTGGCAGAAATTAGGTCAGTTTAGAAGAAATCATCCTGCTGTCGGTGCCGGAATTCACAATCAGATTAGCAGTGATCCTTATGTTTTCTCCAGAACATTTTCTAGAGACGATTTCAACGATCAGGTTGTAATTGGTTTAGATTTACCACACGGTAGAAAAGAACTTCAAGTTGATTCTATTTTTCAAAACGGAACAAAACTAAGAGATACTTACTCTAATCAGGAAGTTGAAGTTATAGACGGGAAAGTGATTATTGAGAGCGATTTTGATATCGTTTTATTGGAGCGCATTTAACCGCAAAAAGCGCAAAGTTTTTTAGCCACAGATTAAAAAGATTAAAAGGATTTCAAAAATCTGTGCTAATCTTTTTAATCTGTGGCTAACTTTTTTTCTAATCCTTGTGACCTTTGCGTAAAACTTTGCGACCTTTGCGGTTAAACTCCTAAAGATATGCTGAAAATAGGACATCGCGGTGCCGCCGGATACGAACCAGAGAATACTTTAAAATCGTTCCAGAAAGCATTAGAATTAAATGCTGACGGAATCGAACTTGATGTTCACTTAAGCGCTGACGGACATATCGTAGTTATTCACGACGAAACCATCGACAGAACAACAAACGGGAAAGGCTTTGTAAATACATTATCTTTGTCCGAATTAAAATCGTTTTTGATTGACGGCAAACTTGAAATTCCAACTTTAATTGAAGTCTTTGATTTGATAGACAAAAAATGTCTGATCAATATTGAGTTAAAAGGCGCCAATACTTCTGGTAAAGTTGTGGCTTTGATTGAAGAATATATTTCGGATAAAAACTGGAATTATGAGCATTTTATTGTTTCGAGTTTTGATTGGAATTATTTAGAAGAAGTTCACCATCTAAATTCAAATATTGCAATTGGAGTTTTAACAGAAGAAGATCTGGACAAAGCTATGGCTTTCGCCGAAAGTATAAAAGCACACGCCATCAATCCGGATTTTCAATTATTGACTTTGAAAAACACAAAAAAAATACAAGAACAAGGATTTCAGGTTTTACCGTGGACAGTAAATACAAAAGAAGACATTCAAAAAATAAAAAGCTTTAACGTAGACGGGATTATCTCTGATTTTCCGGATAAACTATAAAGTCTAAAATTACAGCCACAGATTAAAGGATTTACACAGATTTTAAAAATCCTTTTAATATGTATAATCTGTGGCAAGTAAAAAAATTAGTGCCAATTCGTGCAATTCGTGGCAAAAAATAAAAATATGATCAAAAATTTCGACATACTTATTGTTGGCGGAGGCGCTGCAGGTTTTTTTACGGCAATTAATATTGCAGAGAAAAATCCGAAACTAAAAATCGCTATTTTGGAAAGAGGAAAAGAAGTGCTTTCTAAAGTACGTGTTTCTGGCGGCGGAAGATGTAATGTTACGCACGCTTGTTTTGAACCAAATGAATTAGTAAAATTTTATCCACGCGGCGAAAAAGAACTTCGCGGACCTTTTCATCAGTTTTGTTCCGGAGATACTATTGAATGGTTTGAAAAACACGGTGTTGAATTAAAAATTGAGGATGACGGCAGAATGTTTCCTGTTTCAAATTCTTCGCAGACTATAATCGATTGTTTCTTAGAAGCAACTGGAAAACTAGGGATTAAAGTGTTAACAGGACAAAGTGTTCAGTCTATTTTTAAGGCTGAAAATCATTGGAAAATTGATACTCAGGATGAAAATTACGCAGCAGAAAAATTAGTTCTTGCCACTGGAAGTAATCCTAAAATATGGGAAATGCTGCAAAAGCAAGGACACGCAATTGTGAGCCCAGTTCCTTCCCTATTTACTTTCAACATAAAAGATCCCAGAATAAAAGAATTGCCTGGCGTTGCGGCACAAGTTACGGTTCATGTAAAAGATACTAAACTGGAGTCGACCGGACCTTTATTAATCACGCATTGGGGAATGAGCGGTCCTGCAATTCTAAAGCTTTCGGCTTGGGGAGCAAGAACTTTATTCGATAAAAATTATCAGTTTACCATTTTCGTAAATTGGTTAAATGATGTTGATACCGAAGATGCAGAAAAAATTCTGAAAGACTTAAAACAGGAACACGCAAAGAAAGCTGTTTCTAAAAAATCTCCTTTTGACTTTCCAAATCGTTTGTGGGAAAGTTTGGTTCTTGCTTCAGGAATTGAAGCCGAAACAAAATGGGCTGATTTATCTAAAATTCAATTGCAGAATTTAACTTCGCAGCTTACAAAAGGCGAATTTAAGGTAAACGGAAAAAGTACTTTTAAGGAAGAATTTGTAACCGCGGGCGGCATTGATTTAAAAGAAATAAACTTCAAAACTATGGAAAGTAAACTGCATCAAAATCTTTATTTTGCTGGCGAAATCGTCAACATTGATGCTATTACAGGAGGTTTTAATTTTCAAAATGCCTGGACAAGCGGGTTTATTTTGGCCAATACTATTTAATAGAATGAAATTTAAAGGAATTATTTTTGATTTAGACGGAACACTTGTAAATTCATTAGAAGATATTTCAGATGCCATGAATACCGTTCTTAAAAGTCTAAACTACCCTACTCATACTTACGAAACTTATCAATATTTTATCGGGAGTGGTTTGCGAAATTTGGTCAGTAAAGCTTTACCGGCATCAAACAATAGTGAGGAACAAATTGAAATTTGTTTTAATTTAATGATCAATGAATATCGTAAAATTTGCACTTTAAAAACAAAACCTTACGAAGGTATTATTGAACTTTTAGACAATTTAACTTTAAAAAATATCAAATTAGCTGTTTTCTCAAATAAAGCAGATGAGCTTACTAAAAAAATAACTTCAGAGGTATTTCCTGAATATTTTGATACTGCAGTTGGTTTAAGTACCGAAGCACTTAAAAAACCAAATCCGTTTGAAGCTTTAGAAATAAGCATAAGCTGGAATTTAAAGCCCGAAGAAATTCTTTTCGTAGGAGATTCAGATATCGATATGCAGACAGCAATAAACGCTAATATGTTTCCTATTGGGGTTTCATGGGGTTATAGAACAGAAGAAGAATTGAAAAAAAGCGGCGCAAAATTGGTTCTAAACAATGCTTCAGAATTAATTGAGATATTGTAAATCATGAACACATCATTAAAAAAACAAATACTATCGATTGCTTCTTTCACTGAAAATGAAATTAACAAGATCGATTCTTGTTTTGAATATGAAAAATTTGATGCTAAAACGGATCTTTCTTCTATTGGAAAAATAAGCAGTAAAATCTTTTTTATTGTTGAGGGTTTAGCACGGGTTTATTACTTAAAAGACGGAAAAGAAATCACTACTTATTTAAGCTGCGATGAAGGTTTTATAGCTTCTTATTCGAGTTTTATCAATCAAAACTCATCTTTTGAAAACATTCAATGCATTGAAAATTGTGAAGTGCTTTCTATCACTTATGAAAAAATGCAATATTTATACAGCGAAATTTCAAATTGGGAACGGGTTGGAAGGATTCTGGCCGAGCAGAATTACCTTTGTATGGCAGACCGCGTTTTAAAACTTCAGATGATTCCCGCCAAAGAAAAATACTTGACTTTTTTAGAATCGGCTCCAGCCAAAATAATCCAGCGTACTCCATTAATTTATATTGCTTCATTTCTGGGGATTACACCCGAATCTTTGAGTAGAATTCGTCAAAGTATTTCTTAACATTTATCAAGTGGATTGAATTACTGAATTCAAATCTTTGCAGATATAAAATTTGAAAAGATGAAGAATATAGCTCCAGATGTTTCCCAAATTCCATTATTTCCCCGTAACGCAATTAATTGTTATCTCGTTGAAGATATTCTTATTGATGCCGGAATTAGAAGTTCCAGTAACATCATTTTAAACTCCATAAAAAACAAAACGATAACTAAACATGTATTAACTCATGCTCATGCGGATCATCAGGGAAGCAGTAAAGTTATTTGTGAAACGCTGCATATTCCGCTTTTGTGCAGTGAATTAGAAAAAGAAGCTGCAGAAAATGGAAATGTCATTTTTGAATACCCAAATCCGAATCATATTATTTCAAAATTCCAAAATAAATTCTGGGCAGGAAAAGGATATCCTGTTTCTCAAACCATTAAAGAGGGAGATAGTATTGCCGGATTTACGGTTATTGAAACTCCCGGACATTCCAGCGGACATTTATCGTTTTTTAGAGAAAAAGATGGTGTTCTCATTGTTGGAGATGTTATGACCAATATGAATTTATTAACTACCGCTGTTGGTTTACATGAACCGCCAAACTTGTTTACAGCAAATCAGGAATTAAATAGAGAGTCAATAAAAAAACTGGCATTACTAAAACCAAAAATACTTTGTTTTGGGCATGGACCTGTTTTAGTAAATAATGGCCAATTAGAAAAGTTCACATCTAAATTCTAATTCTGGAATTAACAAGATTTTACAGATTTGCTAAGTTTTAGTTAAGACAATTCTAATAATTTTACTCTCAGCTAAAAACCACTAAATGAGAGTAAAACTACTTACCACAATTTCATTTTTCACCTACCAGCTTTCTATTTCTCAAACCGAAAAGTTACTTCTTGGAAAAGTACTTTCAAATAATAATCCGATTAATAAAATTGAGGTTATCAATAAAACAGCTCAAACGAGTACCAGAACAAATGAGCAAGGAGAATTTTCAATTTTAGTAAAAGAGCAGGACAGTTTATTGTTTTTTTCAAAGGATTATTTATTTACAAGACTGAAGCTAACTTTGAAAGATTTAGAAAAAAACTATTTAATTGTTGAAATGACTCCAAAAGCCGAAGAATTGGAGAATGTTGTAGTTTCCAGATCTGTTTTTAATAGAAGTGACCTTAAAAAAATCGCCACTAACAGAGAAGAAATAAATAAAATCAAAATTCGCAAACAATTTGATGATGTTACAACAAAGGTGACTGTTTATGACGGTAAGATTAAAAATGCTATAAATTTAAGTTATCCCATTTTTGATAAACTAAAGAAAAAAATCGAGCCTCGTGACGACCGTTTTAAGAAACTTGTCATCGGTTCTTGCCCACCTGATTTCCTTCATAAAAATTTAAATATTACATCTAAAGAAAAAGAACTTTTTATAAAATTCTGTGATACCGATCCAAGATCAAAAACACTTTTAGAACATCCAAATGTTTTGGCCATAATAGATTTTTTGTATGCTAAAAATGACGAGTTTAAAAAATTGAAAACAGAAATCAAAAACTAAACACCACTAAATGAGAGTAAAACTACTTACCACAATTTCTTTTTTTACCTACCAAATTTCTATTTCTCAAACAGAAAAATTACTTCACGGAAAGGTTTTTTCTAATAACAATCCGCTAAAAAAAGTCGAGGTTATTAATAAAACATCCAAAACAAGTACAACTACAAATGAGCAGGGAGAATTTTCAATTTTAGTAAATGTAAAAGACAGTTTGATATTTTATTCTAAAGATTATTTCTTTTCAAGAGCAAAAGTTACACAAAATGATATTGACAAAAATAATTTTACAGTCAATATGATTATAAAACCAGAAGAGCTAAATGAAGTTGTAATCACCAAAATAATCTTTCCTCATGTAGGTTCTGCTAAAGAAAGTTCGACTGTAAATCAGGCTCCTTCTTTACAAAAATATACTGGAGTTTACGACGGAACTATTACCAACGGCATAAATTTTATGGCGGTAGGCAGCCTAATTTCAGATTTATTCAAAAAAGATAAAGAAGAACCTAAAAAGAAAACTCCTGAAATTGATTTCAAGAAACTTATAACAAAATCAATTCCAGATGATTTTTTCTCAAACAATTTGAAATTAAAATTGGAGGAAAAAGAGTTGTTTCTAGATTTCTGTGATGCAGATCCAAGATCTGTGAACCTTTTAAATCACAGCAATATTCTCACTACTATGGATTTCTTATATACTAAAAATGAAGAATTTAAGAAACTTCAAACAGCTCCAAAAAACTAACAAAAAATCTAATAAACGCTAGTAAATGACATTAAAATTACTCACTCTAATTTCTTTATTTGCTTCTCAAATTAGTACTTCTCAAACCGGTAAAGTACTCACCGGTAAAGTTGTTTTTCAAAATAACCCTCTAAAAAATGTAGAAGTTATTAATAAAACATCCAAAACAAGCACAACTACAAATGGTGCAGGTGAATTTTCAATTTTAGTAAATGCTAAAGACAGTTTAATTTTCTTTTCTAAAGATTATTTCTTCAAAAGATTAAAAGTTACCCAAGAAATGATCACAAGTAAAAATATCGAAGTAAAAATGGCTCTAAAACCAGAAGAACTGGACGAAGTAGTAATTACAGATATCAAAATGGATCCTATAGTGCTAGATCCGGAGGTGACCGCTGAAATAGACATTTATAAAAGAGGCAAAAATTTAACTCGTTTTATTGACGGTTATAAAGACGGATCTATTACAAACGGAATGAAAACTGCCATAACTATAGGAGGTGGAAAATCTCATAAAAAAGACAGTAACCAATCTGAGTTTAAAAAGCTTGTAAAGAAAACTTGTCCCAAATATTTTTTTACCCAAACTTTAAAAATTAAACCCGAAGAAAAAGATCTGTTTCTTGAATTTTGCGATGCTGATCCTAAATCTAAAAATCTTTTAAACAACAGTAATTTGCTTTCTACAATGGAATTTTTAACGATAAAAAATAAAGAATTCAAGTCCTTGCAATGAAACCAATTATTTGTTTAACCACCAAATACTAGCATTTAATACACCAGCAAAAATGACCCACGCCAAATATGGAACTAATAAATATCCTGCAATTTTATTGATTTTGAGGAATTTAAAATACGTTTCATAAATCATAAGCCATAAAAGAGCAATTTCGACAAAAGCCAATAACGGATTTTTTAATCCAAAGAATAAATATGACCAAATTGCGTTTAATGCCAATTGGATTAAAAAAAATCCAAGTGCTTTTTTAACCTCTTCATTTTGTTCTTTTATCTTGTCCCAAACTAATCCTGCCGCTACAGCCATAAAAATGTAAAGTATTGTCCAAACTGGCATAAAAATCCAATTTGGCGGATTAAAACTTGGTTTTACAAGAGTTGGATACCAAGCCTCTACACTTGGTCTTGTTACTGTACTGGCAGAATATCCAACCGCTAAACAAATTATTAGAGCAATTGCGATTTTGGTTATCTTGTTCATTAGATTTTTTTTTCAAAAATAGTCAAAAGAAAAGTTTAAACCATATAAGTTATATAAGTTCGTTTTAGTTAAAGATGCTTCTTTATTTGACATAACTTATATGACGAAAAAATTATCTATAATGGCGAAAAAACTATCTTTGCCAAAATTTTATAATTCATGTTCACAACAACTGATTTCATTCCTAAAAAATATACTTCGACAGCAGAAAACGGAAACTTTGAGTGGAGCGCACCCAGCAATATTGCCTTAGTGAAATATTGGGGTAAAAAAGACAATCAAATTCCGGCAAATCCTTCGGTGAGTTTTACGCTAAACAATTGCAAGACAATTACAAAATTAGGTTTTGAGAAAATAGAAAAACAGAACTCTTTCTCTTTTGATTTATTATTTGAAGGAAAGCCAAAAGAGGATTTTAAACCTAAAATCCAGAAGTTTTTAGAACGAATTGAAATTTACTTACCTTTTCTAAAAGAGTATCATTTTACAATTGATACACAGAATACATTTCCGCACAGTTCTGGAATAGCTTCTTCGGCATCAGGCATGGCAGCTTTGGCCATGAATTTTATGAGCTTAGAAAAATTACTTCATCCAGACATGACTGATGACTATTTTTATCAAAAAGCTTCTTTTCTGGCGCGTTTAGGTTCTGGAAGTGCTTGCAGAAGTGTAAAAGGAAATGTTGTCGCTTGGGGAAATCAGGCAAACATTGAAGGAAGTTCTGATTTATATGGCGTTGAATTTCCGTATGCAATTCATGACAATTTCAAGAATTACCAAGATACTATTTTGTTGGTTGACAAAGGCGAAAAACAAGTTTCGAGCACCGTTGGACATGATTTAATGCACAATCATCCTTATGCTGAAAGACGTTTTGCTCAGGCACATGAAAATCTGGATAAGCTGATTGCCATTTTTAAAAGCGGAAATTTAGATGAGTTCATTAAAGTTGTTGAGAGCGAAGCTTTGACTTTGCACGCGATGATGATGACATCGATGCCCTATTTTATCTTGATGAAACCAAACACTTTGGAGATCATTAATGCGATTTGGAAATTTAGAACTAAAACTCAAATTCCAGTTTGTTTTACACTTGATGCAGGAGCAAATGTTCATGTATTATATCCCGAAAACGTTAGCGATAAAGTATTGCAATTTATTAAGGACGAATTAGTTGTATTTTGTCAGAATCGTCAGTACATTTGCGACAGAATTGGAGAAGGATCTATTGCATTATAATTTTCCGTATCTTTAATTAAAATTTAGATTTTTAGACATAAAATAAATATGAAAGGACCACTATTTTACTCAAAAATATTACTCTTTGGAGAATACGGAATCATCCGCGACTCTAAAGGACTTTCTATTCCTTATAATTTTTACAACGGTGCATTGAAGAAATCTGAAGAACCTTCGGAGGAAGCTTTAGCATCAAATGCAAGTCTAAAACGCTATGTAACCTATCTCGAAACTTTACAAACTGAGCAACCAGATTTAGTAACTTTTGATTTAACAACTTTAAAAAATGACGTTGAAACTGGAATGTATTTCGATTCCAGTATTCCTCAAGGTTATGGAGTTGGTAGTAGTGGCGCACTTGTAGCGGCTATTTATGATAAATATGCTACTAATAAAATAACAGTTTTAGAGAATTTAACGCGTGAAAAGCTGTTACAATTAAAAAATATATTTTCTCAAATGGAGAGTTTTTTCCACGGAAAAAGTTCCGGTTTAGATCCTTTAAACAGTTATTTAAGCATTCCTATTTTAATTAATTCCAAAGATAATATTGAAGCAACTGGAATTCCTACTCAAAGTTTTGACGGAAAAGGTGCAGTATTTTTATTAGATTCTGGGATTGTTGGAGAAACTGCTCCAATGGTAAACATTTTCATGGAAAATTTAAAAGATAAAGGTTTCCGTGCAATGCTTAAAAACCAGTTTGTAAAATATACAGATGCTTGTGTAGAGAACTTTTTACATGGCGACATGAAATCGTTATTCACAAATACTAAAAAGTTGTCAAAAGTCGTTTTAAATAACTTTAAACCAATGATTCCGGAGCAATTTCATGGGATATGGCAAAACGGAATTGACACAAACGATTATTACTTAAAACTTTGTGGTTCTGGTGGTGGTGGTTACATACTAGGTTTTACTGAAGATTTAGAACGTGCCAAAGCATCATTAAAAGATTACAAATTAGAAGTTGTTTACCAATTCTAATTAAAACTTCTTAAAAAAATAAAGCCTATTGAATATGTCTTTCCAGAAATCATAAACCTAAAAGTTATTTAATATGAAAAGCATCTTAAAAATCATCAAAACAACTTTTTTAGGCGGTATTCTGTTTTTGGCACCACTTGTTTTATTATTAGTTATTCTTGAAAAAGGATATCATATCATTCAGAAAATCACATTTCCAATTATAAGTCATTTTCCAAAAGTAAAAATTTTGGGATTGGCAATTGAGGAAATAGTAGCGTTCACTATCATATTCATTATCTGCATTACTGCTGGTTTAATTGCCAGAACTGAATATGCAAAAAGACTAATTGAAAAATTAGAAAACGGAATTCTCAGCTTTATTCCAGGATATTCATTCATGAAGAAAACGAATGAGAATATTATGGGTTTTGAGTCTAATGAAAATTTAAAAGTTATCTTAGTTCCCACAGATGCAGGATTGCAATTTGCTTTTTTAATAGAACAAATAAACGAAGACAATTTTACTGTATTTGTTCCTGACGCACCAAGTCCCTGGACTGGTTCTGTATGCTTTGTAAATAAAAAAGATATTACAGAAGTTGGAATTTCTCAAAAAGAAGCATTAGCTTGCATTAGAAAATTAGGTCTTGGTTCTGCAGCTTTATTAAAAGACAAACTTTAATCCATACATCAAACCTATTTTTAGAAACAAGTCTTAATTAAAACCCCAAATTAATCTTATAAAATGTTAAGCAGACAGCACAAACTTTTGGTGATGAAAATTGTTAGTTTGTTCTCTGTCGTAAGAGGCTATAACATCCCCATCATTGTTTTAGCACAATATTTATCGGCGATTTTTATATTGGCTCCCGAGAAAAGAGCGCTTGATATTTTACTAGATTTCAATTTATTCTTAATCGTTTTTGCATCCGCCATTACAATTGCCTCTGGATATATTATCAACAACTTTTATGACAGTCAGAAAGATTTAATCAATAGACCTAACAAATCTATGTTGGATCGATTGGTGAGCCAAAAGACAAAACTTTCAGTTTATTTTACCCTTAATTTTATTGCAGCTTTAATGGCGTTGATCGTTTCATGGCGTGCATTTTTATTCTTTTCGGCTTATATTTTCCTGATTTGGTTCTACTCACACAAAATAAAAAAATACCCAATTGTTGGTAACCTGACTGCAGCTTTTATGGCAGTTCTTCCCTTTTTTGCAATTTTACTGTACTTCTACAACAAAATTTCTTTTGAAGAGATAGAGGATCATATGAGTCATTTTATGGTCATTTCGGCACATGCCGTTTTCTTGTTTTTATTGTTGCTTATTCGAGAAATGATCAAGGATTTAGAGAATCTAAAAGGCGATTTGGCCAACAATTACAGAACGATTCCTATAATTTATAATGAAAGAGTTTCTAAACAAGTTATTACTGTACTAACATTTTTAACTGTATTGCCGGTTTACATATTAATCAACATTTATGATGTAGGTTATATGGACATTTACTTTTATGTGTGTTTTGCGGTATTATTGTTTTTCTTGCTTTATCTATGGAAGTCGAATTCTAAAGAACAGTATTTATTACTTCATAATATATTGAAGTTTTTAATTGTTTCTGGCGTTTGCTGCATCGTTTTGATTAACCCAAGTATTTTGTGGCACGGAAAGAATTTACTCTTAAAGTAAAGCTAATGAACTGAGATTCTCGAAGAATTACCGTAAAGGTTTATAAATTATAATTTGAAAATTTTGTTCTTCTTTATAAAATAACGTTTTCACAAAATGTCTAAAAGAAGCCAATTGCTTGAAAATAGCCCTGATTACGTGAAAATCCTTTTGTTTTTTCCTTTAAAAAACAAAAGATTGGAGCAAAAGCAGGAAAACGTGTTTGAAAAAATGCCGTTTTTGATACTTCTACAACTACAAAAAATAATAGCTATCAATCTAAGAACAATGAACTTAGGATTATTTAGCAAGAATAAACTATCTTTGCACAAATTACAGAATTTATGAACAATAAGGAAGGCAATAATAAAAGAGGCGGATCTAGACCAAGTGGCTCTAGACCAAACTCTAACAAGCCAAAACCTCCTATGGCGAAGCGCGCTCAAGGTCCAAAAAAAGTGAAACCTGCTGTTAAGGCTGCCGAAGAAG
>Ga0302173_10000057_pt1 | contig 50341 bp, 44 predicted proteins | sample I_Fen_N3_1_FD_198785 | JGI IMG/M metagenome (GOLD analysis project Ga0302173, IMG submission 198785) | Peat permafrost microbial communities from Stordalen Mire near Abisko, Sweden - I_Fen_N3_1 | ecosystem: Environmental > Terrestrial > Soil > Wetlands > Permafrost | place: Sweden: Abisko... | reverse complement strand
TTTTAAAAAATCTACGCCATTAAATTATTCATTGGTCGTAATTTTGATACTGGTTTTCTTTTTTATTTTTCAAATTAAAGATCCATCATGGGTGAGTTCTTATTTTTTGGCGTTTCAAAAAGTAAGTCTGTTGTGCTTTATTTTGGCTTCATTTTTCCTGATTAATTTCATTGTAAAAAAGAATGGACTCAGCAAAGACAATGGTTACACGATATTTTTCTATTTATTGTTTATATTGTTTTTCCCCACGATATTTAACAATTCAAATGTTATATATGCCAACTTTTTTATTTTGTTGGCACTTCGACGATTGATTTCGTTGCAATCTTTAAAAGCCTCAAAAGAAAAAATATTCGATGCCTCTTTTTGGATTTTAATAGCTTCTTTGTTTCAATTTTGGTGTATTCTCTTCCTGATTTTGGTTTTTATATCAATTGTTTTTCACGTTTCCAGAGATTATAGAAACTGGATTTTGCCTTTTATAGCACTTATAGCTGTATCAATAATATTTTTATTGATCTCTTTAATTTTCCATATTGATGTAATTGAGTTTTTCCAGAAACGTGCCGTAATTGATTTTAATATTAATTATTTCAAAAATAATTATGAGAACGGTGCACTTTCGATTTACGTTGCAGTAGCTTTATTTTTTGTGGTTTCAATGTTAAGTACATTGTCCAACCGACCACAAATTGTACATTTTTCGTACAAGAAAGTTGTAGCTTGCTTTTTTATTGCATTAGTTGTTTACATTGTTTCGCCAGATAAAAGCAATGATTTATTGCTTTTTAGTATTGCTCCCTTAACTATTATGGCAGCAAGTCATGTCGAATATATGCAGCAAAAACTCAATAACGAAATTGTTTTTTATGTACTGATTTTATGTAGTTTATTTACTTTTTTCTCTCAATTATAATTTACTTCCGTAAGCTAGATCTCCCGCATCTCCAAGACCTGGAATAATGTAATTTTTGGTGTTTAATTTCTCATCAAGAGAAGCTACCCATAAATGACAGTTTTCAGGAAGGTTTTTTTCGAGAAAAGAAATTCCTTCTGGAGCTGCTATAACAACTACAATATGTATCTCTTTTGGAGTGGCATTTTGAATTAGTTTTTCATGAACGGCAACAATAGACTGACCAGTTGCTAACATTGGATCAAGCAATAAAACGGTTTTATCGGTAATGTTTGAAACAGCCTGATATTCTACGCGAATTTCAAATTCATCATCATTATTAGGATGATATCTACAAGCTGAAACAAAGCTATTTTCGGCATGATCAAAGTAATTCAAGAAACCATTGTGAAGTGGTAATCCAGCTCTTAAAATCGAACATAAAACTAAATCACTTTCAATTTCGGTAGTTTTTTTGATGCCAAGAGGAGTTTCAATATCTACGTTTTTATAAGCCAGATCTTTACTTAATTCGTAGGCCATAATTTCGCCAATTCTTTCAATATTTCTTCTAAAACGCATACTGTCGTTCTGAACGTTTATATTTCTAATTTGACCTAAAAAGTGGTTTAACACGCTGTTTTTTTCAGAGATATAATGAATTTTCATAATAAAATTTTAGTATAATCAATTGGTTATGATTTGAAAACGAAAAATTAATTGTTTTTTTCGCACTATAAAAGTATAAAAAGTATCTTTGTGTCTCTAACAAATAAAGACATGTTTTCAAAATTAGCATATTCTGTTTTCGAACAAAGCATCAAAGATTATCATAAATTTGATAATGTAGATCAACCTATAAACAATCCATATCCAAAGGACAAATTCGAACATTTATTATATCTAAAAAATTGGATTGACACTGTTCAATGGCATTTTGAGGATATAATTCGTGATCCGCAAATTGATCCGGTAGCGGCTTTGACTTTAAAAAGACGAATCGATGCATCAAATCAGGAACGTACTGATATGGTTGAATATATTGATAGTTACTTTTTACAAAAATACAGTGATGTAAAAGTAAAGGATGGCGCAAAAATCAATTCTGAAAGTCCGGCATGGGCATTTGACAGATTGTCTATTTTAGCTTTAAAAATTTATCACATGCATGAAGAAGCTACACGTGTAGAGGCTTCGCAAGAACACAGAGATAAATGTCAGGAAAAATTAAACATCCTTTTAGAACAAAGAAGTGATTTATCTACAGCGATTGACGATTTACTTACAGATATCGAAAATGGAGATAAATTCATGAAAGTGTACAAACAAATGAAAATGTACAATGACGACGAATTAAATCCTGTTTTATACCAAAACAAAAAATAGTTTGGCAGAATTGTCCAATAAAATTAAGCATATAGCCGTCATGAGACTATCCGCAATGGGAGATGTCGCCATGACGGTTCCTGTTTTACGAGCTTTTGTAAAGCAGTATCCAGAAGTTAAATTGACTGTAATTTCGCGTCCTTTTTTTAAACCTTTTTTTGAAGGAATCCCCAATCTTGATTTTTTTGCTTTTGATGAAAAAGAGCGACACAAGGGTTTTACAGGACTTTTGAGATTGTTTCAAGATGTCAAAAAACTTAAAATAGACGCTTTTGCTGATCTTCATAACGTTCTGAGATCTAAAATTGTGAGTTTACTTTTCGCTTTAAGCGGAAAAAAAAGAGCGACTGTTAACAAAGGAAGAGAAGGTAAAAAAGAATTAACTCGCGAAGAGAATAAGATCTTTAAACAATTGCCAACCATGTTCGAAAGACATGCAAAAGTGTTTGAAGAACTTGGATTTCCTTTAGTTTTATACTCCCGAAGCGTCGGGACGGAATTTCCTGAAAAGGCAAAATTAAACGATGATATTTTAGAAATTATTGGTTACGAAAATCAAAAATTAATTGGTATTGCACCTTTTGCACAATATGATTCTAAGGTTTATCCAATTGATTTAATGACAGAGGTTATTACAAAATTAGCGACTAATAAAGATTATAAAATTCTACTTTTTGGTGGAGGAAAAAAAGAAATCGAAATTCTGGATTCCCTCTCAAAACCATTTGAAAATGTAGTTAATATGGCTGGAAAAATTAAATTTCAGCAAGAATTACAACTTATAAGTAATCTGGATGTAATGCTTTCTATGGACTCTGGAAATGCGCATATTGCGGCAATGTTGGGCGTAAAAGTAATTACACTTTGGGGTGCAACGCATCCGTATGCTGGTTTTTTACCGTTTAATCAAAGTTTAGATAATGCTTTAACCTCAGACCGTAATCAATATCCTAAATTGCCAACATCAGTTTATGGAAACAAAATCGTTGACGGGTACCAAGACGTAATGAGAAGTATTTCTCCAAACGAAATCGTTCAAAAAATACAATCAAGCATATAATCCATCTAAATCTTGGATGTAATAGCCAATTGTTTTCTTTTTGTTTCTATTGGCAACAATCACAACAAAATGATTTTCTTTTTCTGTAGACAACAAAATGTGTTCAAAATCGTCAGTTGAATTTCTGTAGATTTTGTGCACTAATTGAGACTCTTTAATTTTGTTCGATATTACTTTAGCAGCTTTTAATTTGCTTATATAAGGCCAGAAATTAAAGATGTTTTTGTCAGAAGTTGTTATTTCAGTCATTTTCCCAAGCATTGTTGAGTTATACTTTTCTTGGGTCAGTAATTTTGGCCCTTTTTTATTTCGTTGTTTTTTAATTATAAAGTAGACACAAAATAAGGCAGTTATTACAAAAAGTACAATAAATGATAAACGAAGGAAGTGATGCATTGTCATAATATTTAATATTTAAACGTGTTGACAAATTTGATTTAGCTCTACAATTCTCAAAAGGAACAAGATTGCGATTACTGTATTTACACCACTAAAATAATGAAAATTTGGCAATATTTTAATAAAAATTTGATTTTATTGTAATCTAAATTATAACCAAATTTTCTCGTCCCTACATCTACTTTAAATGTAAGTTTTAAGATTTAAAATTGTGATTTCGTAATTAGGCTTTTCATGACCAAATTGTCAAAGTCTTGAATTTTAAGAAAGATTATTAATAATTGTAAAACAAAAAAAATTCCAAATCCCAATTTTAAGTTTGGAATTTGGAATTTTATCCCGAGGCTTCGGGATTGAAAATTTAGCGACTAAACATCATCATAATCTACATAAATAGATTCCGATGTTGGGTGAGCCTGACAGGTTAAAATTAAACCTGAAGCAATTTCTTTATCAGTTAAAATTGAGTTTTTAGTCATTTCTGCAGTACCGCTAGTAACGCGTGCCAAACAACTGCTGCAAATTCCGCCTTGACAAGAATATGGAGCGTCAATTCCTTGTTTTAAAGCCGCATCAAGAATGGTTTGTTTTTGAGACATCTCAAACGAAACTTCATCATCATCGACCAAGACAGTAATTTTTGTGTGTCCTTCTAATGAAGTATTGATTTTATTTTCTTGAGTTGAAGAAGTAAAAAGTTCAAATTTAATAGCAGACTCTTTTACATTTTTCTCTTTCAGAACATTAGAAACAGTATTGATCATTTCTTCTGGTCCGCACAAGAAAAATTTGTCAAACTGCATTTCTTTGTGTTTGTTGTTCAAAACAAAATTGACAGCCGATTTCTCGATTCTTCCAAACAAAGCATTTTCGGCTTTAGCCTGACTAAAAACATAATGAACAAAGAAACGACCCACATATTGCAATTGCAAATCGTGTAATTCCTGATAGAAAATAGTTTCTTCTGGCGTTTTGTTTCCGTAAACTAAAACAAATGAGCTTTTTGGCTCACTTTTTAAAACAGATTTTATGATAGACAATACTGGAGTAATACCACTTCCGGCAACAAAAGCTGCATAGTTTTTTTGTCTTTCAGGATCAGGTTCAAAAGTAAATTTTCCTTCAGGATGACCTACTTCCAGAACATCACCAGCTTTAAGTTTTGTATTTGCAAATTGAGAGAACAAACCATTTTTTACTGCTTTTACAGCGATACGTAATTCTCCACTTTCTGGTGCTGAACATATCGAGTAAGCACGGCGAATCTCTTGATTATCAAGAGTCAATTTTAGATTTATGTATTGTCCAGCTATAAATTTGTAATCTGGTTTTAGTTCTTCAGGAACATTAAAAAGTATAGAAACAGCATCAGTCGTTTCTCGTTTTACCTCTTTAATTATTAGTTTTAAGAATGAAGGCATGATTGTATATTTTATGCAAAAGTAGCAAACGACAGCTAATAGAGAAGCACTAAGTTATTTTTTTTAACTTTTTTTGTAACGTTTTCTTACATTTGATCTCTTACTACAAAACTCAAAACCAAAATAACCATGATTAAAAAGTTTATTTACCTAGAATGGAAAGCCTTTACAAGATCTGCATCGTTTGGCGCAAGCATGGCGATGAAAATTTTAATTGGTTTTTTTATGGTATATTTTTCCATAATTTTTATTGGAGCAGGAGTAGGAGCCTTTTACCTATTAAAAAAAATGAATCTTGAGCCATTGGTAACGATCAATAAATTTCTAATCTATTATTTTTTATTTGATTTGGTTATTAGATTGTTAATGCAGGCAATTCCGGTTTTAAATATCAAACCTCTTTTAGTTTTACCATTTAAAAAACCAACGATTGTTCATTTTTCGCTAGGCAAAACAGCGTTGTCTTTTTTTAACTGGGTTCACGGACTTTTTTTCATTCCATTTTCTATTGTATTAATAATAGAAGGATATGATGTTCTGGGAATTATTTTCTGGTTTATGGCTGTTTTCTCTATAATATATATTAACAACTTTTTGAATATCATTTTAAGTAATATCGATAAATTGTTTGTAGTTTTTGTGGGAATTGCGCTGGCTTTTGGAGCAGCTCAATATTATAAATTATTTGATATTACAGTTTTTACAACGCCATTTTTTCAAGGACTTTATGATATTAAAGGATTATTTTTAATTCCTGTTTTAGTACTGGTTGGTCTGTATTCATTTACATTTAAGTACTTTAAAAGTAATTTATTTTTGGATGCAGGACTTTCGAAAAAGATAGATATTGCTACAACTGAAAATCTTTCATGGCTAAATCAGTTTGGAACTTTAGGAACGTTTCTAAAGAATGACATTAAATTGATTAAAAGAAATAAAAGGTCGAAGACAACCCTTATAATGAGCTTTTTCTTTTTGTTTTACGGATTGATCTTTTTTGGAAATTCTCAGCAACCTGTAGTAATGCATATTTTTGCCGGAATATTTGTTTCTGGGGGATTCTTATTTGTCTTTGGACAGTTTGTTCCAAGCTGGGATAGTTCTTATTATCAATTAATGATGACGCAAAATATTCCTTATCGTGGTTATATTACTGCAAAATGGTGGTTAATTGTAATAGCCACTTTTGCTTCGACAATTCTTGCCTCGTTTTACCTTTTTTATGGATGGGAAATTTATTTAACAATAGTAGTAGGCGCAATTTATAACATTGGAGTCAACTCTCACTTAGTACTTTTGGGCGGTGCATTTACAAAAACACCAATCGATTTAAGTTCGGCCGGAGGAGCATTTGGAGACAAAAAAGCTTTTAATGTAAATACAATGTTGCTATCCTTACCCAAAATATTGTTACCATTGGGGCTTTATGGATTAGGACTTTATTTTGGCGATAAAACTCTGGGGTTAATATTGGTGGCCGGAGCAGGAGTCTTAGGATTTATTTTTAAAGACAAGGTTTTTTCTTTAATCGAAAAAAGGTACAAAATCGAAAAATATAGTACTATAAGTGCTTATAAACAAAAGAACTAATTAGATAATTTGTCAATTTGATAATTAGAAAAAATTATCTGAATGCGAACCAAATTAACGATTAACCAAATCAACAATTAAACTAAAAAAAATGATACAAGTAAATCAACTTTCAAAAAAATATAACGGAACAACAGTTTTAAATATTAATAATCTTGAAATTCCAAAAGGACAAAGTTTTGGATTAGTAGGAAATAATGGAGCAGGAAAGACTACTTTTTTCAGTTTACTGTTAGATTTAATTCAGCCTTCGACAGGAAGTATAAAAAACAATGATATTCAGGTAAATACAAGCGAAAATTGGAAATCTTTTACAGGTTCTTTTTTAGATGAAAGTTTTCTTATAGGCTATTTAACTCCTGAAGAATATTTCTATTTTATTGGAGATTTACGCCATCAAAACAAAGCTGATATTGATGCCTTATTAGTGCAACATGAAGAATTTTTTAATGGAGAGATTTTAAACAATAAAAAATACTTGCGTGATTTATCTAAAGGAAATCAGAAAAAAGTGGGTATTATTGCCACACTTATTGGAAATCCAGAAGTTGTAATTCTTGATGAGCCGTTTGCAAATTTAGATCCCACAACAGTTAGTCGATTAAAAAAAATAATTAAAGATTTGGCGGATAATCCAAACGTTACTGTGCTGGTTTCCAGTCATGATTTGCAGCATACAGTAGAGGTTTGCGATCGAATCGTTGCCCTTAATAAAGGTGAAATAGTAAAGGATATTCAAACTTCAAGAGAAACCTTACAAGAGCTCGAATCGTTTTTTGCAGTATAAATTTCCATATATCAAAAAGAAGCGTATTTTTACAAGTCATTATACTAAAAATCCTTTTTAGAAGTTAATTGATTTAAAATCTTTTCAATTGAAAAAGAATACTCTTAAATACAGTTTTTGTCTCGTTTTTTTGTTTTTTTTGATAGCTTGTTCTACCAAGAAAAATACCTTTTTGGCTAGAAATTCTCATGCTTTAAGTACGAAATATAACATTTTGTACAATGGCGGAATTGGTCTTGATAAAGGACTAAAGTCTATCCAGGCAAATAATCAGGATAATTTCTGGAAGATCTTGCCTATTGAAAAAATGCAAATCGACGAAAATTTTTCGGGAGATGAAAAAGCAAAGAATCCAGATTTTGAAAAGGCAGAAACCAAAGCAACAAAAGCCATTCAAAAACATTCGATGAATATTGGCGGTAGAGAACGAAACTCTCAAATTGATGAGGCTTATTTGATGCTTGGAAAAGCAAGATATTATGATCAGCGTTTTATTCCGGCTTTGGAGGCATTCAATTATATTTTGTACAAATACCCAAACAGCAGTAATATTTATACCGCAAAAATTTGGCGCGAAAAAACCAATATGCGCTTAGGAAATGATGCTATTGCTTTAAAAAACATTAAACTCTTATTAAAGAATACGGACTTAGATAAACAGACTTTTTCTGATGCAAATGCTTTATTGTCAGAAGCTTTTTTAAATCTGGAACAAAAAGATAGTGCCGTTGCTAAACTTAGAATTGCTGAGAAATTTACCAAAGTAAACGAAGATCGAGCGCGTTATCGTTTTATCTTGGGTCAGATGTATCAAGAGGCAGAAAAAAAGGACAGTGCAAATTACTTTTATGATGGAGTGATTGCCATGAACCGTAAGGCCGATCGAAAATATATGATGCATGCTTATGCTAAAAAAGCTGAGATGTTTGACTATCAAAACGGCAATCAGGATTTATTTATAGAAACCTATAATAAATTAGTTGCTGATCGCGAAAACAGACCGTACTACGACATATTGTTTTATGAAATGGGCGTTTTTTATGATAAATACAAAGAGAAGAAAGATGCTCTATTTTTCTATAATAAATCGTTGTCAAGAAAACCTAAAGATCCATATTTAGTTGCGTCAACTTATAGAAATATTGGAAATATGTATTTTAGAGATACAGATTATACGATGGCAGCCAAATATTATGACAGTACATTAGTGAAATTAAATCCTAAAACGAGAGAGTACGCTGTTATTCAAAAAAATAGAAAAAATTTAGATGATGTAATTAAATATGAAGGAATTGCAAAACGCAACGATAGTATAATTAAAGTTCATGGTTTACCAGATGCCGACAGAAAAATTTATTTCGAAAATTATATTGCAGAACTTAAAAAGAAAGACGAAGCAAAACGTATTCTCGAAGAAAAAGAAAAAGAGAAATTAGCAAATATAGATCGAAATACAAATGGTAATAACGGTCCGACAGCAATAAACCCACAATCGCTTGGAAAAGCAGATCCCGTTATGGGACCTCTTAGTCCTCCGTCAGGAAATGAACCGGGAAGTACTTTTTACTTTTATAATCCAACAACAGTTGCATACGGAAAACTACAGTTTAGAAAAACCTGGGGTAATAGAACTTTAGTTGGTAATTGGCGATTGGCAGCAGTAAAATCAGCCAACAATGCGGCAATGATTAATGACAGTATAATTAATAGCCAGGATGCAGCCAAAACACTAAAAGATTCTGTGATTATTGAAAAATACACCACTGCTTTTTATGAAAAGCAACTCCCAACAACCCAATCTGCAATGGATAGTATAGGTAAAGAACGTAATTTTGCCTACTATCAATTAGGTCTTATTTATAAAGAAAAATTTAAAGAGTACAATTTGGCAAGTGAGAAACTGGAGCAGTTATTAAAAAATAATCCAGAAGAAAAATTGGTTTTGCCATCGATGTACAATCTGTATAAAATTTATCAAATTACAAATCCGGCAAAAGCAGAATCCGTGAAGTTTGATATAACTACAAAATATCCAAATTCTAGATATGCACAAATTTTGAATAATAAGAATTCAGATGATTTATCATCGCCCGATAAAGAGTATCAAAAATGGTATAAATTGTATCAAGAAGGACAATTTGATCTTGTGTTAAGTAATATTGACAATTTAATCAATCAATATTCTGGCGATGAAATTATTTCTAAATATGAATTATTGAAAGCAAACACTTTAGGAAAAGTAAATGGTTTAGTGGCCTATAAAAAAGGGCTTGAATCTGTTGCAGATAATTATCCTAATAGTGACGAAGGTAAAAATGCGAGAGAAATATTAGAGAAACAAATTCCAAGTTTAGAAAAGCTTGATTTTACAACAGTTGATAGTAAAAATTGGAAGATTATTTATGCAATTCCAAAAGATGATATTAAAACAGCGAAGCAAATTGAAGAGGCGATTAAGAAATTTTTGTCAGTTGAGAATTTCGAAAGACTTACAACTTCTTTAGATAAGTATAATCAAACAGAAAGCTTTGTAGTTATTCATGGTTTAAAATCAGAGGCTTACGCAAAAGATGTTTCTGGAGTTTTAAGAGATGATAAAAAGTATAAAATCTCAAATCCGGCAATTGTTATTTCAAGTGATAATTATTCCGTGATCCAAATCAAAAAAAATCTGGAAGCTTATTTAGCGCCCAAAACCCCATAATCATGTTTGATAAAGTTAAAAAAAACGGAACAGAACTTTTAGGTAAAACAAATAGAATTGTTGAAGGAACATCTATTATAGGTGATATTGTTTCAAAAGCCGATTTTAGGCTAGATGGTGAATTAATAGGAAACTTTACTTCGCAAGGAAAATTAGTTATAGGTGCATCTGGCATTGTAAAAGGCGAAATAGTTTGCAATAATGCAGATATTGAAGGAGAATTTAAGGGAAAAATAAAGGTTTTAGAAGTTTTAAATATAAAATCTTCGGCACAGATTCATGGAGAAGTGGCAGTTGGAAAACTGTCAATCGAACCAGGTGCTGATTTTACCGCGACTTGTACTATGTTAACAAATACTAAAGAAGTAACGCTAAAAGATGGAAAAGGAACCGAATAATAAATCCAATAATAAATGGCTGGCATTAATTAATATTCCGATTCAAATGGGGGTTATTATTTTTTTGTTTTCATATTTAGGTACTTGGTTAGACAAAAAATATTCAAATGGAGGTTCGTTATGGACAATAATTCTATCTTTGTTCTCTGTTTTTTTAGCACTTTATAATGTAATAAGACAGGTTAAAAATTTAAATAAATAATGAACAAAACTCTCGATTTTCTAAAGTATTTTATCCCCTTTTCAGTTGTATTATTTGTTGCGCAATATTTTGCTATGCAAGCATTGTCAGATAAATTAGTCTTTTTTTACTCCGCATGGAGCATTTATACTTTTAATATTGTTGCTACTTTTTTGGTGTATCTATTTTTAATTTTTGTCAATAAAAATTTCGATACTTATACAGGGTTTGCCTTTTTAGGCGCCAGCTTTTTTAGAATGATGCTGGCCATCATTTTTCTAATTCCACTAATAAAAGGGAAGGTCAAAGATCCAATAATTGACTTAAGTACATTTTTTATCCCTTATTTTTTATTTTTACTTTTCGAAACGTATTTCACAATCCGACTAATAAATAGACGTTAATTGCTTTATTAGCAGTAAGTTTAGTCTAATAAAAGGTAAATATTAAAAATTACAGCCATAAATTTTCAATTTTCAATTTTAAATGTACCTTTGCAAAAAATTTTTGGAACCTAAAATTTACATACAGATTTAATAATGATAATTTCAAATAAACCAGTCCAGTACTTATTAGTTACCTTATTAGCATTTACTTCGTCGATAAATTTCGCGTCAACTCCTGTTGATAGTGTTTCTGTTAATCACGAAACTGTTGAAACAACAGAGGTAAGTCATGCAGAAGCAAGTAATCACGGAGAAACCGTTGGTCACAAAATCGAAGAAGAATTCAATGCAAGTGAATTGATTAATTCACACATTGGAGATTCGCATGATTTTCATATCGCTGATTGGGATGGCCATCCTATTTCTTTTAGTCTACCAGTTATTTTGTGGACAAATAATGGATTGGAAATTTTTTCATCTGCAAAATTTCACCACGATAATTCAGGTGAGCATATAGTTGACATTAATGGACAGAAATTAGTTCGTTATAAAGAAATTATTTTTTATGCTGATAAATTTGAAACAATGACAGCTGATCAAAAAAATACTGGAGCTTTTGCTTTTGATGCAAGACCTTTAGATTTTTCAATCACTAAGAATGTTTTCTCAATGTTAATGTCGGCGATTATTTTGTTTTTCTTATTTTTTGCTGTAGCAAGATCATACAAGAAAAATCCAAATGCACCAACTGGATTAGCTGGTTTTTTAGAGCCACTAGTAACTTATGTTAGAGACGAGATAGCTGTTCCAAATATTGGAACAAAAAAAGCTGGTAAATATATGCCATACCTTTTAACTATCTTTTTCTTTATTTGGATTAATAACCTTATTGGTTTAATTCCTTTCTTCCCATTCAGTTCTAACTTAACAGGAAATATTTACTTTACATTCGTAATGGCATTTATTACTTTCATCGTTACAACTTTAAGCGGAAACAAATCTTATTGGGGACATATTTTTAACACACCAGGAGTTCCTGTGTGGTTAGCTCCAATTATGATTCCGGTAGAAATCATCGGAATGTTGACTAAACCATTTGCATTAATGATTCGTTTGTTCGCAAACATTACTGCTGGTCACATTATCATTTTGAGTTTAGTTTCTTTGATTTTTATTTTCAAAAGTATTGCTGTTGGACCAGTTGCGGGAGCATTCGTATTGTTCATGAGCGTATTAGAATTATTGGTTGCTGCTTTACAAGCATATGTATTTACATTGCTTTCAGCATTATTTATTGGTCAGGCTGTTGAAGAGCATGATCATCATTAATTAGAGTTTTATTAATTATTAACTATATAAATTTATTATTATGGTATTAGCTGGAATCGGAGCTGGATTAGCTGTAATTGGTGCAGGTCTTGGTATTGGAAAAATTGGTGGTTCTGCAATGGACGCTATCGCTCGTCAACCAGAAGCTGCTGGAAAAATTCAGACTGCTATGATTATTGCTGCTGCACTTATTGAAGGTGTTGCTCTTTTCGCAGTAGTTGTTGCGTTAATCACAAACGCATAATTAAAATTTAAAACTTCCTGTAGCGGTTGGCTATAGGAAGTTTTTTCAAAAAACGACAAACAATTTTTAAATATATACTGTTATGCAATTAACTTCACCAGAAAGTTTAATTTTTTGGACAACAATTATCTTTATTGTTTTCTTCTTTCTTTTAGCAAAATTTGCTTGGAAACCTATTTTAGGTGCTGTAAAAAGCCGTGAAGAATCTATTAACAATGCTTTGGCATCTGCAGAAGCTGCACGTTTAGAAATGCAAAATTTAACTGCAGATAATGAGCGTATCTTGAAAGAAGCTCGTGCAGAACGTGATGCAATGTTAAAAGAAGCTCGCGAAATGAAAGAGCAAATGATAGCTGAGTCTAAAAATGAAGCACAAGAGCAAGGTCAAAAATTAATAGCTCAGGCTAAATTGGCGATCGAAAATGAAAAAAATGCTGCTATGGCTGAATTGAAATCACAAGTTTCAAATTTATCATTAAGCATTGCTGAAAAATTATTGAAAGAGGAATTATCTAACAAAGAATCTCAAACTAAATTAGTAGAGAAAATGTTAGGTGACGTAAAGTTAAACTAATATTATGGCAAGTACAAGAGCAGCAATTCGTTATGCAAAAGCAATTCTAGACTTAGCAAACTCTAAAGGTGTTGCCGAAGTTGTCAATAACGATATGAAGTCAATTGCTGCGGCAATTGGAACAAATGCAGAATTGAGTTCATTCATTCAAAGCCCAACTATAAAAGTTGAAGTGAAAGAAAGTGCTCTTTTAGAAGTTTTTGCAAATGTAAATGGAGTAACAAAAGGTTTATTTCATTTATTGTTTGAAAACAAAAGATTCGAAATTCTGGAAGCAATAGCTTTAGAATACATTACATTATTTGATCAAAGCAATGGTATTGAAGTAGCAAAAGTTACAACAGCAATTCCAATGGATGCAGCATTAGAAGCTAAAGTTTTAGCTAAAATTGCAACTTTTTCAGATAAAAAAATTACAATAGAGAATATTGTAGATGCTTCAATTATTGGAGGGTTTATTTTAAGAATTGGCGATCAGCAGTATAATGCTTCTGTTGCTAATAGATTACAAGTGTTAAAAAGAGAGTTAACACAAAACTAGATTGATCTTTTCATAATTTTTAATTAAGAAATATTGATCTAAAATATAATGCTTCAGTAGATAATAGCTTACAAGTGTTAAAGAGAGAATTAACCCAAAACTAAATACCACCTATGAAGAATTTATTAATTTTATTTGTTTTATGTACATCGTTACTGTCCTTTGGTCAGAAGATTAAAGAAGATGATAACAAAATTTTATTTGACGGAAAAGCAATTGCAAAGGTTGAGAAAGATAAAACCGGAACGCAATTTACTTATACTTCAATAGATGGTTCAACTGGTATTATTGCCAATTTAAAAACACATAAAATTGATGCTCAAAATTCTAAAAGCTGGTTAGTTGTTACGAATTTAGACGGATCTAAAAAAACGGAGGTTAACTTTGAGTTATTGTCTTTTACATTAAATTATAAGAAAGCAGTTGCTGAGCTTCTTGCTAAAAAGTATAATGTTTTCACTGCAAATGGTATTGAAAATCTTGATGCTTTTTTTGCCGAAGAACGTCCGAGTATTTCTGCAGAAATAGAAAAAGTAAAAGAAGCGGGTAAAGTAGATGAGAAGCAATTAGCAACTCTAAATTACCAAATTCATACAACTGAAAAATTAGTTTTTTCTGGTGAAGTTCCAGAAGACGCTTTTACATCAAAATATAATGATGCTGAACGCAAAGAGTTCATGTCTAAAGTTGTAGCTAAGTATGTTGTTTCTTGGAAACAAGATTCATCTCCTTTTCCAGTTTTGAATGTTGACATTTTAACATTAAACGGAAGATCTTTAGTTAAAGCTGTTGATAGAGGAGGAAAAATGGTTGTTGCATTGACAGAATCAAGTAAAACATTTACTTATACTCCGTCTTTTGTATACACAAGCAGAAGTACTGCTGCAGAAACTGAAAGATTAGTTAAAGAAGTAGTTGATAACTCATACTTAAACGGTCAAAAATACATGACTTTGAGTGAGGCTGAAGTTCTTTTAGATGCTAGAAAAGCTGATAAATTAGCTAAAACAGAAGAAGCTAAATTAAATTCAGCAAATATCTATGATAAAAAAGGATATGCAATTGATCAAAAAGGAGTAAAATTAGAAGGAGTACTTTCTATTGATTTTGAGCAAATAGCTCCAAAATCTAGTAGTAGTGGTATGATTGATTTAGATGCTGCTGGAGACGGTAAAAGTGTGAAAGTTGTTGCTAAAAATGAAAAAGGTAACTTTAGACAATACTTTTACAAAGCAAAAGAAAATGTATCGTTTGGTGTTATTAATGACGATAATACAGAAACAAAATATAAAGCACTTTTGGTAAAACTTGAAACAGTTGCTCCAAAAGATAATACAGCACTTGATTTAGGTGCTTTGGCAGGAGTTTCATTAGCTTCGGCTTCTTGGAAATATTTTAAAGAAGTAGATGTTACAGATAAGATGAGTATTTATCAAGATTTACCATCAAAGTCTTATGTAATTAAAGTTCCAAACCAAGAAAAAGCATTTCAAATTTTTGTAAAAAAAGGTAAAGAAGATAAATTTTTAAGTAAGTTAAAAGAATATGTAGGAGATTCAATTGGTAGTAGTGATTTAGAGAAAATTGACTACAGCAGTTTGGAGGGCTTAAAAAATCTTAGTGATTTATATTCTAATTTTAAATAAAATAAAAGTAGGTAAAAATAATAATTATGGCGGACATCAAACCTGCTGAAATTTCAGCAATATTAAGAAAGCAAGTAGAAGGTTTTGAATCTGGTGCTACACTAGAGGAAGTAGGAACGGTACTTCAAGTTGGAGACGGTATTGCTCGTATTTACGGGCTATCGAATGTACAATATGGTGAGTTAGTTGAATTTGATAACGGACTTGAAGCTATTGTATTGAACCTTGAAGAGGACAATGTTGGTGTGGTACTTTTAGGACCATCAACAGGTATCAAAGAAGGATCAACAGCAAAAAGAACACAACGTATTGCATCTCTTAAAGTAGGTGAGCAAATGGTAGGACGTGTTGTTAACACTCTTGGTTTTCCAATTGATGGAAAAGGACCAATTGGTGGAGACTTATACGAAATGCCTTTAGAAAGAAAAGCACCTGGTGTTATCTTCCGTCAGCCAGTAACTGAGCCATTACAAACAGGTATTAAGGCAGTTGATGCTATGATTCCAGTTGGTCGTGGACAACGTGAGCTTGTAATTGGTGACCGTCAAACAGGTAAATCAACTGTTTGTATCGATACAATCTTAAATCAAAAAGAATTTTACGATGCAGGAAAACCTGTATTCTGTATATATGTTGCAATTGGGCAAAAAGCTTCAACTGTGGCAGGAATCGCTAAAATGTTAGAAGAAAAAGGTGCAATGGCTTATACAGTTATTGTTGCAGCTAATGCTTCTGATCCAGCTCCAATGCAAGTTTATGCTCCTTTCGCAGGTGCTGCAATTGGAGAATACTTTAGAGATTCTGGTCGTCCAGCTCTTATCGTTTATGATGATTTATCTAAACAAGCTGTTGCTTACCGTGAGGTTTCTCTTTTATTAAGAAGACCACCGGGACGTGAAGCATATCCTGGAGACGTTTTCTACTTACACTCTCGTTTATTAGAGCGTGCTTGTAAAGTAATTGCAGATAATGGAATTGCTAAAAACATGAATGATTTACCAGATTCTATCAAGTCTATCGTAAAAGGTGGTGGTTCATTAACTGCTTTACCAATTATCGAAACTCAGGCTGGTGACGTTTCTGCATATATCCCAACAAACGTAATTTCGATTACAGATGGTCAGATTTTCCTTGACGGAGATTTGTTTAACTCTGGGGTTCGTCCTGCAATTAACGTTGGTATTTCTGTATCACGTGTTGGAGGTAATGCTCAAATTAAATCAATGAAGAAAGTTTCAGGAACTTTAAAATTAGATCAAGCTCAATTCCGTGAATTAGAAGCTTTTGCTAAATTTGGTTCTGATTTGGATTCTGTTACTTTAAACGTAATTGAAAAAGGAAAAAGAAACGTTGAGATCTTGAAACAAGGTTTGAATGATCCTTATACAGTAGAAAATCAAGTAGCTATTATTTACGCTGGTTCTAAAAACTTATTAAGAAATGTTCCTGTAAATAAAGTAAAAGAATTTGAAGCTGATTTCTTAGCTTACTTAAACAGTAAGCATAAAGATACGCTTAACGCTTTAAAAGCTGGTAAATTAGATGACAACATCACTGATGTTATTGAAAAAGCAGCAAAAGAAATTTCAGCAAAATATAACTAATAAGACAATTAGATAATTAGATAATTGAAAGGCACTTTCAATTATCTAATTGCTAATTATCAAATTTTCTAATTAGAAAAAATGGCAAATTTAAAGGAAATCCGTAATAGAATTACTTCCGTTTCATCGACGATGCAAATTACATCGGCAATGAAAATGGTTTCTGCTGCAAAGCTTAAGAAAGCACAAGATGCAATCACTGCAATGCGCCCTTATGCCGAGAAATTAACGGAGTTGTTACAAAATTTATCAGCTACACTTGATGGTGAAGTTGGAGGAGATTATACAACTCAACGTGAAGTAAAAAAAGTATTGCTTGTTGCTATAACTTCAAACAGAGGTTTATGTGGAGCATTTAATACAAATATTATTAAGGAGGTTAAAAACCGTTCTGCTTTTTACGCGGGAAAACAAGTTGATGTTTTTCCTATTGGTAAAAAAGGGAATGACGTACTAAGTAAATCTTTTAAAGTTCACGATCATCATAATGCAATTTTCGATCATTTAACCTTTGATAATGTAGCCGGAATTGCTGATAACTTAACTCAGAAATTTTTATCTGGAGAATACGACAGAATCGAGATAATTTACAATCAGTTTAAAAATGCTGCAACACAAATTGTTCAAACAGAGCAGTTTTTACCGTTAGCTCCAATTAAATCTGATGTTCCGGTTACAGCTGGAGATTATATTTTCGAGCCTTCAAAAGAAGAAATCGTGTTAACATTGATTCCTAAATCATTGAAAACACAATTATACAAAGGTATTCGTGATTCATTTGCTTCAGAACATGGAGCACGTATGACAGCAATGCATAAAGCAACTGACAACGCAACAGAATTAAGAAACCAATTGAAATTAACTTATAATAAAGCTCGTCAAGCAGCTATTACTAACGAAATCTTGGAAATCGTTGGTGGAGCAGAAGCCTTAAACGGATAATTTATTTAAGAAGATAAAAAAAGAGCCGATTATCGTGAGATAATCGGCTCTTTTTTTATGCTGGAGTTTTTTAGATTTTAGTTATAAAATGGTGATTCTTAATTCAATCAAAAATCAAGAATCAGTGCCATTTTATAAAATTATTTTACAGATTTATCACCTCTGTATGCTTTGTCTTTTGTAGGAACAAACTAGCTTTATTAGTCCTAAAGCTCTACGTTTTTTAAAGGGTTATCTATTAGCTTTTCTCATTCCCTGTGAAGCAAAGTTAACATGTAAGTACCTAGAAAGGCTTATAGAATTTTTAAACTTTATTATAGATTTCGCATCTATAGTTGTTTCTGAATTATATTGTCGACAATGAAAAATTGAGTATTTTTGAAGTCTATTTTTATAAGAATGAAACTGCAAATACAAGAATTAACGACAATCGAAGAAATGTTGGCACAAATAGAGACCATGAGATTTCTTTATCCAAAACTTTCTGTTGATAAATACAAATCATTCCTCTTAGAGATGGTACCTCATAATTATTTTCAAATTGCAGTTTTTGAAAATGATGTTTGCCTGGGAATTACGGGATGTTGGTCTTCGACTAAATTGTGGACAGGTAAATATCTTGAGATAGATAATTTTGTTGTAAACCCGGAACATCGTTCTAAGGGAATCGGAAAATTATTGACAGATTATGTTGAACAAAAGGCTATTGATTTAGATTGTAGCAGTATCGTTTTAGATGCTTTTACCGGAAACTTTGGAGCGCACAGGTTTTATTACAATCAGGGTTACGAACCAAAAGGTTTTCATTTTGTCAAAATATTAGATGAAAATAAATTAACACAATAAATTGGGCACAAGTTTTTTTATTGAACCTACAAAATCAATAATAAACCAAAGAATTGGTTATTTTTGTTTTATAAACTTTTTACACATTTATTTTGGGATTATATAAAAATCTGTTCAAACAAACTGCTATTTACGGACTAGCAACAGTTTTACCACGAATGCTTAGTTTTTTACTGGTAAGATTGTATACTGGTATTTTACCAACTGCAGAATATGGTGAGGTTTCGATCGTTTTGTCATGGATGGTTTTCTTTAATGTGGTTCTTTCGTACGGAATGGAAACAGCATTTTTTAGATTCTATAGTGCCGAGGACGATAAGAAAAATGTAATTGCAACGTCGACAATATCAATATTTTGGTCATCGATTATTTTCTTATTTGCGGCTTTGATTTTTAGAAATACATTGGCAAGCCTTGCCGAAGTCGATGTACAATATATTACCTATACCGTTTGGATTTTAGTTTTGGATGCCTTGGTTTTAATACCTTTTTCTAAACTTAGAGCCAATCAAAGACCAATGGTTTACGCAGCAATCAAAATAGGAAATGTAGTAATCAATTTATTACTTAATATTTTCTTTTTAATTTATTTGCCTAAACTTGCCGCTTCAAATCCTAATTCAATTTGGGATAATTTATATGTAGAGAATTTTCAGATTGCCTATATTTTCATTGCAAATCTACTGGCGAGTTTAGCCACATTTATTGTGCTTTCGCCAAATTATCTTTCGTTAGGAAGAAAATTCGATCCAGTGCTTTGGAAGAAAATGATGAAATATGGTTTGCCAATTTTGGTTGCCGGACTTGCATTTGCGGTTAACGAACATTTTGATAAAATTCTTTTAGGATATTTATTACCAGAAAACCTTGCGAAATCGGAGGTTGGTGCTTATTCTGCTTGTTACAAATTAGGATTGTTTATGGTTTTGTTTGCCACAGCTTTTAGATTAGGTATTGAACCTTTCTTCTTCAGTCATGCTAAAAATGCAAACGCACCTCAAACGTACGCAGTAATAACAAAATATTTTGTTATTCTTGGATCCTTAATTCTATTAGGAGTTATTGTTTTTGCCGATGTTTTAAAATATCTTTTACTAGACAATAAATCATATTGGGAAGCAATGAAAGTAGTGCCGCTAATTATTCTGGCGAACTTCTTTTTAGGAATTTACAACAACTTATCAGTTTGGTATAAACTTACAGATAAAACTAAAATTGGAGCATATATTTCGATTGTTGGAGCAATTGTAACATTGGTTTTAAATTATTTTTTAATTCCAAAATACAGCTACTATGGTTCAGCAATTGCTACTATTTCTGCTTACGGTAGTATGATGTTGATTTCTTATGTATTAGGAAACAAATATTATCCAATACCATATGATATGAACAAAATTGGAGCTTACTTAGGAATTTCAATTGTTTTTTCGGCCATTTCTTTTTATGGATTTAGAGAAAATTATTTTGTTGGAATTCCGTTATTATTAGCATTCATATATTTTGTGTATCACAACGAGAAAGACACGATCAAGGGAATTATGAATAGAAAATAAAATTGAGTTTTAGTAAATTCAATCTTAATCTTTTAAAAATAAAAATGAAAATACAAATTATCAATAAATCACAGCACGCTTTACCAAACTACGAAACAATTGCTTCGGCAGGAATGGATTTACGTGCGAATTTAACCGAGTCTATAACATTAAAACCATTAGAAAGAACCATCGTAAAAACGGGACTTTTTATTGAATTGCCAATTGGTTACGAAGCACAAGTTCGTCCAAGAAGTGGTTTGGCTGCCAAAAAAGGAGTAACGGTTTTAAACTCTCCGGGAACTGTTGATGCTGATTATAGAGGTGAAATAGGTGTAATTTTAGTAAATTTATCAAATGAAGTTTTTGTGATCGAAAACGGAGAAAGAATTGCACAACTAATTATCGCTAAACACGAAAGAGCAGAATGGATCGAAGTTGAAGAACTTTCTGAAACATCCAGAGGAGAAGGCGGATTTGGAAGTACAGGAGTAAAGTAGTTTTTAGTTGAAGTCAAAGTAATCAAATTCTGGACTTTATGATCTTAAAAATGAAATCAAAAACTTTGTAATCTTTGCGAAAAAAACTTTGCGAACTTTGCGGTTAAATAGTTTTCAGTCATAGTCACAGTCAAAGTAATCAGTTTATGTGCTTCGTACAAAACAAAATAAATAACCTTTGTGGTTAAAAATGTAAAATCAAACTAAGAGGATTTTTTTAATCTTCGGATAAAATAAAAATATAAAATGAAAATAATCGTTCCAATGGCGGGTCGCGGATCAAGACTTAGACCACATACTTTAACTGTTCCTAAACCATTAATTCCTGTTGCAGGCAAATCAATTGTACATCGTTTGGTCGAAGATATTGCTGAAATCTTAAGAGAACCTATCGAAGAAGTTGCTTTTATTTTAGGAGATGAAGCTTTTTTTGGAGAAGATCTTGTAACAAGTTTAGAAGAATTAGCTGGAAGTTTAGGAGCAAAAGCTTCTATCTATCGTCAGGATTTACCATTAGGAACTGGTCACGCTATTATGTGTGCAAAAGAGTCACTGTCTGGGCCGGCAGTAATTGCTTACGCAGATACTTTAATTAGAGCTGATTTTGAATTAGATCCTGAGGCTGATGCTGTAATTTGGGTAAAACAAGTAGAGCAACCAGAAGCATTTGGAGTTGTAAAATTAAATGCAAATAATGAAATTGTCGAATTGGTTGAAAAACCAAAGGAGTTTGTAAGTGATTTGGCAGTTATTGGAATCTATTATTTTAAAGAAGTTGGAGATCTAAAAAAAGAACTTCAAAGCGTTTTGGATAATAATATTCAGAATGGTGGAGAATACCAAATTAACGACGGAATCAAAGCAATGATGGCTAACGGTAAAGTTTTTAAAACCGGAAGTGTTGATGAATGGATGGATTGCGGAAATAAAGATGTTACTGTCGAGACAAATTCCAGAATGTTAGGATTTTTGCATAACGACGGAGAGCATTTAGTAGATTATGATGTAAAACTAGAAAACTCGACTATTATTCCTCCTTGTTATATTGGCGAAAATGTTGTGTTGAAAAACGCAACTGTTGGTCCAAATGTTTCCATTGGAAAAGGTTGTCACGTAATTGATAGTTCGATTAAAAATAGTTTAGTGCAAACTTATTCTCAGATCAAAAATGCAAATTTAGACAATGCAATGATTGGAAATCATGTTGTTTTTGATGGTAAATTTACAAGCATAAGTATTGGAGATTATTCGGTTTTAGAATAAACCTTTATAAGAGATAGATTCGTTTTTGTTTAAAGATTAAATTTTAGAAATGATACAAAAAGGAGTTATAGTAATTTTATTTTTCGTTTTGCTTGGCAATACAACGTCGCTTATGGCTCAAACAGAACCGGAAGATATTGCTATGGCAACAGATGAATATCAAGACTCTTTTTATGAATCATTGAAACAAAAAGGAATCGAAAATTATGATAAAGCAATAGTATCATTAGAGAAATGTATTAAACTAAAACCTAATGATGCTGTAGCTTATTTTGAGTTAGGGAAAAATTATTTGTTTTTAAAACAGTATAAAGAAGCTCAGGATTCGTTTGAGAAAGCAACGCAGTTAGATCCAAAAAACAAATGGTATTGGTTGGGAATTTATGATGTAAGTTTTCAAACCAAAAATTATCCGTTGGCAATTGAAACAATTCAGAAAATTATTCCTTTTGACGAAGAGTACAAAGATGATTTAATTTCGCTGTATATGATTACCAATCAGTTTGAAAAAGCTCTTGCTACCATTATCGAAATGGATGCCAAGTTTGGAAAATCGGATGATCGTAATAGATATAAAATGGAAATTATATCTCAAGGGAATTTTCAAAACACGGAGATTAATAATTTAATTAATCAGATTAAGCAAAATCCTAAAGAAGAATCTAATTATGTAGATCTGATTTTTTTATATTCAAAAGCAAATGAGGCAGACAAAGCTTTAGATGTTGCCAAACAATTGGCAAAGGAAATTCCAACTTCAGAGTGGGGACAAGTGAGTTTGTTTAAAACATATTTGGATTCAAATCAGGCTGATAAAGCAATTAAATCAATGAATGTGATTTTGGCAAGTTCAAAAATTGATTCAAAAATAAAACATCGTACTTTAAACGAATTTTTAATTTACGTAAACAAGAATCCACAATATTCTGCGGATTTAGAGAAAGCAATTTCTTATTTTGATAATGATCCAAATGTTGATGTGGCAAAAGAAATAGGGAAATTTTATCACAGTAAAGGTCAGTTTGAAAACGCTATTAAATATTATGAAAAAGATTTAAAATCAAATTCAGATACAGATCGCGAAACCAATTTGCTTTTGCTTGAAGCATATACTCAGGCAAAACAATTTGAACCAATGACCAAACGTGCTATGACTATGATCGAAATTTATCCAAGTCAGCCACAATTTTATTATTATGCCGGCTTAGGAAATAATCAGTTAAAACAATTTAAAAACGCAAAAACCGTTTTAGAAATGGGACTCGATTATGTTGTAGATGATAAAGCTCTGGAAGCAAATTTTAATATTCAGTTAGGAGAGGCTTATAATGGTTTGGGAGATGCTAAGAAAAAAGAGGAATACTTTTTGAAAGCAAATGAATTATTAAAGAAAAACAAGTAAAAGATTAAGTGCAGATGAAAAAATATATAGTAGTAGTATTGTTGTCGATTTTTGTGGTTTCTTGTAAATCAAAAGCGGTTGCAGTGCAAAACAGTAATAAAGAGATTAAAGAAATTTCGCCAAAAGAAGAGAAAAAGATAATTGAAAACCATTATAAAAACATATTAGATTTTTCGACCTTATACATAAAAGCTAGTGCAAGATATGCTGACGAAAAACAAAGTCAGAATGTTACGGCCGAGATTAAAATCGAAAAAGACAAACAAATTTTAGTTAGCGTGAGATTTTTAGGAATCACAATGGCAAAAGCTTTAATAACACCAACAACTGTAAGCTATTACGAAAAAATAAAAAGCACTTATTACGAAGGTGACTTTACAAGTCTAAGCCAATGGTTGGGAACTGAATTAAATTATAGTAAAGTTCAAAATTTATTGGTTGGAGAAGCCTTAGACGATTTAAGAGATGGAAAATATACGCAAACAATTGTCGAAAATCTTCTTCGTTTAGATGATGAAAAATCGGCTAGTTTAAAAAAATCATTTTATTTAGATACCGAAAAGTACTTGGTACAAAAAGAAGAGATTTCGCAACCAGCTCAAAATATATTGTTACAAATTTTATATTCTGATAATAAAGTCTTTAATCAGGGAACATTACCAACAACTGTTGAAATTAATGCAATACAACCAAAAGGGAAAACCAACATTAATTTGAATTATAATAATATTTCATTTAATGAAGAACTTTCTTTTCCTTATAGTGTACCAAGTGGTTACAAAAAAGTTATAATTAAGTAAATTTGCAAAAAGAAAATATAAACATGCCAAAATTTCTCCTCAGCCTAATTTTTATATGTGCCACTACATTTATGTGGGCGCAAGATTCGCAACAAGAAAAACTGGAAGAACGTAAAGCTCAAATTCAGCAGGAAATTAGAGATAATGAAAAAATGTTGCAGACTGTAAAGAAAAAAGAAAAATCAGCTGTAAATGTTTTTTTAATTCAGGCGAACAAAATTAAACTGAAAGAGAAACTTATTAATACCACTGCAAAGCAAGAAAAGCTTTTGAGTAATGATATGTATATTAATCAAGTTAAGGTTAACAAACTCAAAAAAGAGTTAGACATATTAAAAAAGGATTATGCAAAAATGATCTTGAAATCGTACAAAAGTAGATCTGAGCAAAGTAGAGCGATGTTTATTTTGTCTTCAGAGAGTTTTTTACAAGCTTATAAAAGAGCACAATACTTAAAACAATATACTAATTTTAGAAAAAACCAAGGTTTAGAAATTCAGTCTAAAACAGCTCAGCTAGTAGATTATAATGCAAGACTGGATGGACAAAGAACGGTGAAGAAAAAAATCATTGCCGAAAATGAAAAAGAAAAGAAAAGCCTGGAAGTCGAAAAACAAGAGCAGCAAAAATTAGTTAACTCGATTAAAAAAGATAAGAATAAAATTATTGCCGATACTAAAGCTAAACAACAGGAATCGAAAAGAATTGATGCAAAAATTAAACAATTGATTCGTGAACAAATTAGATTGGCCAATTTAAAAGCGGCAGAGGAAAGAAGAAAAAAAATAGAGGAAGACAAGCAAAAAGGTATTGTTACCAAAGAGACAGATGAACCAATAAGAGTTGTATCGTCAGATAGAATTGCGTTAACGCCAGAAGGTAAAATATTAGCCGCTGATTTTAAAGCAAACCGAGGAAAATTACCTTGGCCGGTAGAAAAAGGATTTATTTCGTTAGGATACGGAGATCAGCCACATCCTCTTTATCCTTCATTAACAGTTCATAATTCAGGAGTTGAGATTACGACAGAATCTGGAGCAACAGCACGTGCAGTGTTCGAAGGAGAAGTATCTAAAGTTATTATTTTATCACCTGTAAACAGAGCCGTTTTTATTCAGCATGGAGACTACTTTACAGTATATCAAAATCTAAGTCAGGTATTTGTTGAGCAAGGAGATAAAGTAAAAATCAAGCAAAGTATTGGTAAAGTAAGAACAAGTGGAGATACAGGAAAAACAATTATTAAGTTTTTAATTCTTCAAAATACTTCAAACAACAATCCTGAAGGATGGTTGCAAAACAGATAGATTTATTTTAAACATAAAAAAAATCCTTTTCAAAGCTTAGCTGTCGAAAAGGATTTTTTGTTTTTTAATTGCTTACGTTATCCGGATTTTGAACTAATGCAGGATTAGAATCTAAATCATATCGAGGAATTTTAAATAAGAAATTCTTTGAAGGAATAAATTGCAAAGGATTATTGACATACATATTAATCTTATTGTCATTTCCGTATTTTACATGATTTGCAACATTCTTGCCAATACGGTTTGTTCTTATTTCATCAAAAAATAATACACCTTCACCAACAAATTCCCAACCACGTTCTTTGTAAATTGCATCTGCAAAAGCTTCTTTACTCAAGCCTGGAGTCAAATCTGGTAAATTTGCTCTATTTCTTATTCTGTTTACATATGCATAAGCGGCTGCCGGACCATTAATTTCATTTTCTGCTTCAGCATAATCTAACAATACATCCGCATATCGAATAGCATAAGAATTTGCCTGAGGTTTTTTTAATGAAGCCGAACTTTCAGTTCTGTCATAAAATTTCAAGTTTCCAGGCGATGCCGTTTTCCATCCTTTTGATCCTGGGAAAAAACCTTTGTCTGCCGGAACAAACTCAAGAGTCTGAATAATATGAGAAGGATTACCTTTTTCAGTAACATTAAACTTCGTTAAAAAACTACCTTCTTTTCGGGTATCAGCATTATCATAAGAAAGATAATGTTGTATAGAAGGGCCAAAACGATGGTACATATAACAACCAAGAGTAGTTTCGGTAATATTTACGCCAAACATTACATGGTTATTATTGTATTCATTTTCTACACTACCATATTGTAATTCAAAAACAGATTCCATTCCGTTTTTATTATTAGTATTCCACCAGAACCATAAATCTTTAAAATTCGGTTGCAAGTTATATTGACTGGATTGAATGACTTTGGCGCTATAATCTTTAGATTTTTGAAAGTATGTTTTATCACCAGTCATACCACCTCGGGTCAAGTATAAATCGCCAAGTAAAGCTTGAGCTGCTCCTTTTGATACTCTCCAAGCATTACCATTGCTATAAGCTGATTTTAAAGGAAGATTTTCTTCAGCGTACAAAAGATCAGCGATTATGTAAGAATAAGTTTCATCAACCGTTTTTCTTGGAATAGCAAGATTTTTAAGTCCTTCAGTAAATGTTTCAGGAATAGGTACGCCACCATACATACGTACTAAATTATAATAAGTGGCAGCTCTTAAAAAACGGGCTTCGGCAAAATATCTCTTTTTAAGATTTTCATCCATGGTAACATTTGCACCTCTGCCAACAACCAGATTAGCTCTGTTAATAATATTATAGGCATCATCCCAATTTGTAATCACCATTTTATCGGCATTATTCATATCAGCCCATACATTCCAAAGTTGAGTATCGTCTTTTGCATAAGCAGGAGAACCAAATTCAGTTAGAACCTCTAGATACATGATGTATTTATAATAGCCATTAAACCCATTTTGATAACCATCATAAACTCCCACTAAAGCCGTGTTTAGCTCGTCGGCATTTTTATAATAGTTCGTTGGGGATAAAAAAGTAAAAGGTTCCTCTGTTAAATCCGTGCATTGAGCAAATAACATTAGTGCACAGCCGGAAAAGATATATTTTAGAATTTTCATTTTATAGATTTTTAGAGTTAAAACTTCGCGCTAAAGCCAACAAGCATTGTTTTTACATAAGGAGAATTTACGCTTCCGCTTTCTGGATTATATCCTCGGTGATTTGCAATGTTGATGTAGTTTTGCGCATTTACATACACATTCAGTTGTTTTACCCAATCAACATTTTTAATTACGTTAGATAAATTATACGCTAGTTTGATGTTTTTAATTACAAAATAATTCCAGTCACCGTTTGTACGATTTGAAAGATATACTTCTTGCGCACCCGCTCTTGGGAAATTTCCTGTTGGATTAGTGGTGCTCCACATTCTGTCGTAAGCATATTGAGTTGGAATGTAATTTCTATTCTGAATTTGATTTTCTCCAAAAATCATATAGTTATTATCTTCGTCAGATGCTAGACCTGTTGCTCCTTGACCGTAGATATCTAAAGTCATATTTTTATAACTTAGATTAGTTGAAATTCCGTAAAAGAAATCTGGAGAAGTAGAGCCAATATTGATATAATCATCATTGTTAATGATTTTATCGCCGTTTTTATCAACATACATTTCTTCTCCAAGTTTTGCTGTTGGACGTATTTGCTGATAAGCCGTTAATTGTTCCTGTGTTTTAATAATACCAGCCGATTCGCGCGCCCAAACACTATTTACAGGTTGTCCAACAATTAAATATTTAGCAATTCCGGCAGAAGAACTTCCAATGTTAATACGTTGTACATCTCCGTATAAACTAACAATTTCGTTTTTGTTTTTAGAAAAATTAGTTCCTAAATCCCATTTAAAGTTAGAATCGATTATTTGAACTTTGGCAGTAACTTCAAAACCAACATTTTTAACCTCGCCAATGTTTTGCAGCATACTATTGTAGCCAGAAGTTGTTGGAATTGGCACGTTGTATAATAAATCTGAAGTTTGTCTTTGATAAAAATCCAGGTTCAAATCCAGTCTTTTCCATAAACTTAAATCAATACCAACATTATACTGAATGTTTCGTTCCCATTTTAAATCCGGATTTCCGATGGTTTCTACAAATCCAAAAATTGGGTTATTTTCGTAAACATAATTGGCCTTTACAAGTTTTGATAATGATTGATAATTACCAATTTCCTGATTACCGGTTACACCATAACTAGCTCTTAGCTTCAACGCATTTATTACCGAATTGTTTTTTAAGAAATTCTCTTTATCAATTCTCCAACCTAATCCTACAGAAGGAAAAAATCCCCATTTATTGTTATCGCCAAAACGCGATGATCCATCGTAACGTCCCGTTAATGTAACAAGATATTTTTCGGCATAAGCATAAGATGTTCTGGCAGTCCAAGAAATTAGTTTACTCGAATATTTAGTCGACGAATTGGTGATGCTGCTTCTGTCTGCATATGTAATATCATTTGCACCAGTAGCATCATTTTGAAAACCAGATCCTCTCACGCCTAAATCTTCGTAAACATATTCTTGCCATGAATAAACACCAGTAGCCGTAAAACTATGTTTGTCATTCCAAGTATTAGAATAGCTTAAAATGTTATCAGTTAATTGAGAAGTTTGTCTTCTGTAATATTGAGAACCGGTACCAGTACTACCAGATCCAATTCCGGCAGTCGATTTTGAGGTATAATATTCATATTGTTTTTCGTTAGAAACATCTACACCATAGTTAGTTTTGAAGGTTAGATTTTTCGCCAATTTAAAATGTGCATATACATCTCCCAAAATACGATCTGAAGAAATTTGATTCGTCATTTCTGCTGCTTCTGAAACAGGATTCCAAGTACCTTCAAAGTAAGAACTAATCTTTGGATCTTCGGTAGCATAGTGCCAGCTTCCATCACTGTTTCTTACTGGTATTGTTGGCCATCCATATCTAAAGATATCGCTAGTAGGATTGTTTCGAATATCTCTTTGTGAGCGTCCCACTTGTAAGTGCGTTCCAACAGTAAGCCAAGGTTTATATTCATGATTTAAATTCGTACGAAGCGTCATTTTTTTAAATCCTGAAGCTTCTACAATTCCGTCTTGCGAAAAGAGATTTCCTGAAAGGAGGTAAGTAGTATTGTCTTTTCCTCCGCTAAAGGACAGCGAATAATTTTGCATTAAAGCCATGTTTCTAATAACTTCATCCTGCCAATTCACATTAATATTTGGAGCTGGATTAGTAGCCGAATAAACTGGTTTTCCGGTAGAATAAGTATATGCGTCATTGATAAACTTAATAAAATTATCTCTGTTTAAAGTTTTAGGTAATCTGGTTGGAGTAGAGATTCCTTGAGTACCAACAATTTCCATGTTGTTTTGTCCTTTTTTTCCTTTTTTGGTCGTAATCAAGATAACACCATTTGCACCTCTTGAACCGTAAATAGCAGCAGACGAAGCATCTTTAAGAATTTCCATAGATTCGATGTCGTTTGCACTAATGTCGTTTAAGTTACTGTTGACCAACGGAAAACCATCTACAACAATTAATGGATCGTTACCGGCGCTGACAGATCCATTTCCGCGTATCCTAATTTTTGGTGAAGAACCAGGAGAAGAGTCATTGTTTAGAACGGCAACTCCAGCCGCTCTACCCTGAACAACTTCTAATGGGTTTGAACTTGTTACAGTCGTTAATACATCACCTTTAATTTGAGATACAGAACCCGTCAAGTCGCTTTTTTTCATAGTTCCGTAACCAACGACAACAACCTCTTTAAGTTCTGCAACATCATCCGATAATGTAATATTAAGAGTTGAGGATTGTTCAACTGTTTTCTCGATAGTTTTTGATCCTGTAGAACTAAAAATCAAAACACTTCCTGTATTTGCACTAATAGAATATTTTCCATCAAAATCAGATACAGTACTAATTTGTGATCCCTTTACAACAATGTTTGCTCCGGGAATAGGAATTCCGTTTGAATCGGTTATTGATCCTGACACCATTTTGGTTTGGGCAAAAGCTGTCCAATGGAGTAAAATGGAAAAGATCAAAATAATCAAATGATTAATTTTGTTTTTCATAAGGTATAAATTTGGTTAGTTAGAGGACTAACTTATTTATAACTCAATCTCTTTGTATCCTGTTCTATCCTGTTAATTTTGAAGCTAATACGTTTGTTTTGGTAAATTCAACCACTACATTTTTCTTTAAATAGTTGATATGCTGATTTTTAACTAAATTATTGTTTAATCATTTTTAGGTGTTAAATAAAAGATTTATTTTAATAAATGCTTAATTTTTTATTAATAATAAATTTATTTAATAATTGATTATTTATGGTTTATTTTAGGAATTTTATAACATATGTAACTTTGTAATGATTAATTAATAGATTTAAGGTTTTGTAGTAGCTGATTTAGTGTCAATAAATCAAAATAGATAGCATTTTTTGAATTAATAAAATTGATTTTGTTTTTGAAGTAAGAAACAGGGAATTTTAGAAATTAACTTTTTATAGTATAAAAATCATTGGATTGTTGATTGTGAAATTGCAACGATTGAATTTAAAAATAGTATTTTTGCATAATGGAAACAAATAGACAGAAAAAAATAGGCGGTGTCATCCAAAAAGATTTGGTTGATATTTTGCAAGGTGAAGTGCGAAAAAACGGAATTACTAATTTAGTAATTTCAGTATCCAAAGTTAGTGTTACTTCAGATTTATCTGTGGCAACAGTTTATTTAAGCATTTTTCCTCAGGACAAAGCCAAAGAAACTTTAGAAGGAATAAAATCAAATTCAACTTTAATCAAACACGATTTATCGCAACGTGTGCGTTTGCAATTGCGTAGAGTGCCAAATTTGGTGTTCTTTATTGATGACTCTTTAGATTATATTGAAAAAATTGATAATGCTTTATCAAACAGAGAAAACCCAATTGAAAATCGTGATCTTTTAGAAAAAAGAAGAAAATCATAAATTGAATTTACCCCTTTACATAGCCAAACGTTATATTTTTAGCAGAAGTAAAAACAATGCTATCAATATTATTAATCGCATTGCCAGCATGGGAATTATTGTTGGCGCAATGGCTTTGTTTGTCGTTTTATCGGTTTTTGGAGGATTAAAAGTTTTTAGTCTTTCGTTTACAAATGAAATCGATCCCGATTTAAAAATTACCAGTACTTTAGGGAAATCATTTTTGATTACACCCAATCAGGAAAGTGAAATTAAGAAAATTGATGGTATCGTTTCGTACAGCAAAATTATCGAAGAACGTGTTTTGTTCCTATTCAAAGACAAACAGTTAGTAACTAATTTAAAAGGCGTCGATCGTAATTATACGGTAGTAAACGCTATTAAGAAAAAGCTGTTTAATGAAGAAGGCGAATGGCTAAAACCAGATACTTATCAGGTAATTGTGGGATATGGAATTGCCAGAGATTTTTCGATGGGAATACTGGATTTCCAAAATCCGTTGCAAATATTTGCACCTAAACCAGGAACTGGCGCGATCGAAAATCCGGATCAGGCATTCAATCAAATTGATGTTTTGCCCGTTGGAATTTATTCAATAAGCGAAGATGTAGATTCAAAATATGTTTTTGCTGATTTGGGTTTAGCTCAGGATTTATTGATGTACAAACCCAATCAGATTTCGGGCGTAGAGTTTAAGTTAACGCCAAATGCCGATGAGAGCGCTATAGATGCAAAACTTAAGGCAATTTTCAATAATAAAATCACAGTAAAAAATAGAGCACAACTTAATGAGTCTTTATACAAAATGCTCAATACCGAAAATATTGTGGTCTATCTTATTTTTACATTAGTCATCATCGTGGCACTTTTTAATTTAGTTGGAGCATTAATTATGATGATTTTAGAGAAAAAAGGAAACCTTAAAACCCTTTTTAATCTTGGGACAGAAATTAAGAGTTTGCGAAAAATATTCCTGCTTCAGGGAACATTGTTAAGTTTCTTTGGTGGAATAATTGGCCTACTTCTGGGTATTATTCTAGTAGTATTGCAACAACGATACGAACTCATTATGATAACGCCAACCTTGGCATATCCTGTAGTTTTTACACTCAACAACGTACTTATAGTTTTGGGAACCATTGTATCACTGGGCTTTATCGCATCTTTAATTGCGAGTAGTCGAGTAAGTAAAAAGCTGTTAGATTAATATTTCTGAAAGAAAATATTGATTATATTTATCCTCTTAAAAATCTACAGCATATGATTGTTTCTGCCTAATCCTATTTTTATTTTTTAAATAATTAGGATACTTACGTTTATTTTCTTCAGTTCAGATTATTACATCTGGACCAATTTTATCATTTATCCTAAATATCATGACAGAAACAGTTATAAAGAAAAGTTTATTTTCTAAAATTTTCTCCACCCTAAAACAGGCCTTAAATGGCGACGAATCTTTTGATTATACAGCTGGAAGCATCAAGAAAGCAGTAATTCTATTGGCCATACCAATGGTTTTAGAAATGATGATGGAATCAGTTTTTGCTTTAGTCGATTTATATTTCGTGGGTCATCTTGAGCACAGCAGTTTTGCCATTCAAACCGTTGGACTAACAGAGTCAGTCCTTACCATTATATATTCTATAGACATTGGATTAAGTATGGCCGCAACGGCAGTTGTAGCAAGACGAATTGGCGAAAAAGATCCTGTTGCCGCTGCAAAAGCCGGAATGCAGGCCATTGTTATTGCATTTATACTAAGTATTTTTATGAGTATTTACGGAATTATCTATGCTAAAGATATTCTTGTATTCATGGGAGCTTCTGTAGATGCCGCCGAACATGGTTTTAGATATACCCAAATCATGATTGGTTCAAGTTTATGTATTACGCTTTTATTCCTTATTAACGGAATTTTTCGTGGTGCAGGAAATGCAGCAATCGCAATGAAAAGTCTTTGGATAGCCAATATTTGTAATATCATTTTATGTCCAATACTAATTAATGGTTTAGGATCAATTCCTGCCTTTGGATTAGTTGGAGCAGCTATTGCTACAACTTTAGGAAGAAGCATTGGAGTGGTGTATCAAATTTATCATTTGTTCTATGGAAATGGAGTTTTAAAAATTAAAATGTCATATTTAATTCCAAATTTCAAGCAAATAAAAGCTTTAGTTAAAATTGCTGCTCCGGGAGTTTTACAATTTGTAATAGCCTCTTGCAGTTGGATTTTTCTGGCGCAATTAGTAGCTACAACAGGAGGAGATCACGGTTCTGCAGGTTATCAAACTGCACTTCGAATAATGATGTTTTTTATTCTTCCAGCTTGGGGATTGAGTAATGCAGCCGCAACTTTGGTTGGGCAAAATTTAGGAGCGAAACAAATTGAGCGTGCCGAAAAATCGGTTTATACAACAGCAAAATATAATGTCATTTTTATGGCTTCCATAACGATTATAACATTATTTTGTGGGCAGTATATAATCTCATTTTTTACCAACGACGAAATAGTAAAAGCTGTTGCAGTCGAAGCTTTGCAAATCATGTGCATTGGTTTTGTTTTCTACGGAATTGGAATGGTTTTAATAAATACATTTAATGGAGCAGGAGATACCTGGACACCAACTGGAATTAATTTCTTTGGGTTTTGGTTGTTCCAAATTCCATTAGCATATATATTGGCAAAACATTTTAATATGGGACCAAAGGGAGTTTTCATTGCAATTCCTGTAGCCGAGACAGCGATAACTCTTGCGGGTATCTTCTTTTACAAAAGAGGAAGATGGAAACGTACTCAGGTTTAGGCTTTTGTATAATATTTCTTAAATTTATTCGTTTGAAATCAATAACCAAAAATAAATTTATATGAAAACCAAAATTAGAATTTTAGGGCTTTTGAGTGCAGCTGTTCTTCTGGTAGTTTGTTTTGCTTTTAGACCAATAGATGAAAAGAAGATTATTGTAATTGATGCCGGCCACGGCGGATACGATGTTGGTAAAGACCTGTACGGTTTTGAAGAAAAAACAATTACTGAGGCAGTTGCAAAAAAAATTAAAGAATTAAATACTAATGCAAATGTTGAAATCATTTTGATTCGTGATGGTGACATTAGTATGGAATTAAAAGAAAGAGCTTCTATAATAAATAACCTAAAACCAGATTTGGCAATTTCTATACATGTTAATTATAATTTAAACATGAAGGCAAATGGAATTCAGGCATTTATTCCTAGCAATGAAATAACTAGAGATAAGTCAAAAGAGATTGCCGAAACGATAGTTGATAAGTTGGTGTCCACTGGAAATCTTCAAAAAAGAAACACTACTGAAGCACCTTTTTACATATTAAAAAATGTTAACTGCCCTGTAATGACTTTAGAAATTGGATTTTTGTCTAATGAAAAAGACAGAAATTATATTACTAGCGAAAAAGGACAAACTGAAATTGCAAACAAAATCTTAGAAGCTGTAAAGTAAAAAAGATCATATAAAACAAAAAAAGACTTTCAAATTTTGAAGGTCTTTTTTTTACAGTTCTTTGTCAAAGTTCAAAACTTTGACAAAGATTATAATATTTTAAACAAACTCATATCCTGCATAAACCTGTTCAATTTCTTTCATAATATTGAACAAATTTTCAGGTTCATCAGTAGTAACTAATTTTTGTTTGTATTCTTTAAAAGAATGAATTCCTTTAAAATAATTGGTATAATGACGGCGCATTTCTACAATTCCTAGACGTTCACCTTTCCATTCCATCGACCACATTAAATGATTTCTGGCAGCTTCTACACGATCAGCAACCGTTGGAGCAGCCAAGTGCTCACCCGTTTTAAAATAATGCTTGATTTCGTTAAAAATCCACGGATAACCAATTGCAGCTCGACCAATCATGATGCCGTCAATACCATATTCGTTTTTATATTTTAATGCTTTTTCAGGATTGTCGATATCGCCATTTCCAAAAATAGGCATTGTAATTCTTGGGTTATTTTTTACACGAGCAATATGCGACCAATCAGAGTGGCCTTTGTACATTTGAGCACGAGTTCTGGCGTGAATTGTTAAAGCTTGAACACCAATATCCTGAAGTCTTTCAGCAACTTCGTCAATATTAATAGAGCTTTCATCCCAACCTAAACGTGTTTTTACCGTTACAGGCAAATCAGTACTTCTAATAACCGCTTTAGTTAAACGAACCATCAAATCTACATCTTTCAAAACTCCCGCTCCGGCACCTTTACAAACTACCTTTTTTACCGGACATCCAAAATTAATATCCACTAAATCAGGTTTCACGGTAGAAACAATTTTAGACGAAAGCGCCATTGCCTCTTCATCTCCACCAAAAATCTGAATACCAACCGGACGTTCGTAATCAAAAATATCCAATTTCATTCTACTTTTAATAGCATCACGAATCAATCCTTCTGAAGAAATAAATTCAGAATACATCATGTCAGCGCCGTGCGTTTTGCATAATCTGCGAAACGGCGGATCGCTCACATCTTCCATAGGTGCGAGTAATAAAGGAAATTCGGGTAATTCTATGTTGCCAATCTTGACCATCTTCAATATTTTGTGCAAAATTACAACTTTTTAGTCGAATTGGCACAATTCGAGGTACAAAGGCTCAAAGTAACAAAGTAACAAAGGTTTTTTTATAACGTTGATTATGAGCCTTTGTCCCTCTGAACCTTTGCAACTTTGTACCCAATAAAGTTACCTGTAATCAAAAAATCGAATTGGTTTTCGACTCATTGGGTTAAAAACTAAAGGATTCAAAGTTTCTTTTGAAGCAAATTCAATCTTTGGAGTAACTCTTAATTTGGCTCTAAAGTGATCTTTAATTTCCTGTAAAAATTCGGCAGATTGATTTTTTACAGCGATTTTTATCAGAATTTCATCCGTGCCTAAATCGTTGGTAGAAATCTCAATAATATGATTTTCGATATTATCAAAACCACTCAAAACATCATTCATTGCTGGCGGATAAAGTGTTGTGCCTTTATATTTAATCATTTGTTTTTTGCGTCCCACAACTGGACCAACGCGCAACGTATGTCGCCCGCAAGCACAAGGTTCGTCATGAAGCTCAACAATATCACCAGTTTTAAAACGCAATAACGGCATGGCTTCAATACCTAAAGTAGTAAAAGTCAATTCGCCTGTTTCGCCATTTTTTACCGGAATATTATTTTCGTCAAGCACTTCAACAATAATTAATTCCGGATGATGATGACCACCAAGTCCGTGTTCACATTCTGTAAAAGCAGTGCTCATTTCAGTCGAAGCATAAGTCGAAAACAACTTAATTTTCCATTTTTCTGTAATTTTTTGCGACAAAGTATTCATCGAAAAATCCTGATTTCTCAGTGACTCCCCAATACAAATGGCGCCTTTTATGCTAGAATTATTATAATCAATTCCGTGCGCTTCGGCATATTCAATTAATTTTAAAAGAAAAGAAGGAACAGTAATTAGATAAGACGGATTGTATTTTAAAATAGAATCCCATTGCAATTCCGGAATTCCGGCTCCAACGCGAATAACACCAACTTTAAGCTTTCGAAGTCCAAGAAAATAAGCCAAACCAGCCATAAATTTTCTGTCAATCGTAGTCATTAATTGTACCACATCACCTTCGGCAATTCCGGCGCAGGCAAATGAAATCGCTTCATTATAAGCCAATCGATCCAAATCAGAATCGGTTAAACCAAAAGTTACCGGATCGCCAAGCGTTCCTGAGGTCGAAGCATAATCAATGATTTTATGTTGCGGTACACACAAAAAATCATCATTGTATTCTTGTAAATTTTCTTTTGTGGTAACAGGTAAATATTGTAAATCTTCCAGCGTTTTTACTTTCGAAATATCAATGTTTTGTCCTGCAAAAAGTCTTTTATAGAAAGGTGAATTTTGGCTAATGTATTGTAAAAGTTCTGCTAATTTTTGTTCTTGAAAAATTTTAATTTGTTCTAAAGAATCCTTTTCTATTGCTGGAATCATTGTAATTTTCTTTTGATTTTTTTTAAATATTTTTCAATTTGTACTTTCTCAGACGCCGTTGTAATTTCTTTGGTCAACGCTTTTTCAAAATATACCTGAGATTTTCTAAAGTCTTTTTTTTGATAAAAATACAATCCCGTTTTATAATATACAACCCAATAATCAGGGTTTAAGGATTGATAGTTTTGAATAAATTCAGCTGAAATAGCTGTTTTATTTTTCAAATATAAATCTATTTTGTGGTCTTCAATTCTAAAAGTTTGATAGTTTTTGTATTTCGCAGTTTTCAAAAAAGGATCTTTGGCAATATTCAAATTTTCCTGTTCGAAAGAAACAGTTGTATTTGTTTTTCGGTCTTTAAAAATCGAATCGAGATTATAACAAACAAACTCGCCCAATTGATAAGGATTTGAAGAAACCCAAACCAATTTTTCTTTTGGTTTAAAAATAATTCCGTGATGCGCCATTAATTGATTCAGCGCTTTTTCATTTCCATAACCTAGCGCAATATTTTGTAAACCCTCTTTATTTCGCAGAATTTCTGATGCAATTTTGGGATTGATTTTGGGGTTTTCGGCAAAAAGTTCCTGCATTCTGTCAAAGCGATATTTAGAGTGACTATTTGCAATTTGCGATAGATTTCGTTCTTCATCTTTAAATGCATCGCTTTGAAAATGGTTCGAACAAATTAATTGATCGCTGTTTGGAACATCGTAAACATCCATTTTTTTAGGCGTAACCTCAATTAAAATGGCTTTATTATCCTTGGCACTTCCCACCATTATAGATTCAGAAACAAATACTTTTCTTTTTTTAGCAATCGCAATAGCTTCATCAATAGTTGAGGCATGTTGTAAAATTTCGCGAGTCAAAATCGAAATAGGTGTTTTGGCACTCATCGGAATTTTAGATTTTCCTGCATTAATCGTTACCGTTAAACCTTGTATATTCATACCAGAAACTGCTCCAATCATTCCTGGCCAGGTCACCATCATAAATTGGTTTCCTACTTCTGGATTTACAAAAGCTATGATTTTATTTTCCGCGAAAGCGTCGTTTACATAAAAGTCAAAATTGCGTCCAAGGATTAAATTACCATCTTCAGATTTATCGCCCCAAGCCGCAAAAGAAGAACAACCCACCAAAGCCAAATCTTGCAAAGCGTGTCCAATATCGTGTGCGGCATGCAAATACAAACTGCGCTGATATTGTGGTGCAATGTTATCAAAATCATGCGATGTGTATTGCGAAACGCCATAAATCTCCGTTTGATATTCCTCAGGAACATTTAGATACAATTTACGATTGTACCATTTTAAAAAGTGTCGAAGCATTTTTTGCTCAAACTTAGACGGAATTATATCTTGTATTTTAGAGAAAAATATGTGCTCTTGATTTTTTAAAAGAGAATCAGACAAAGCACCGGAGTTTAGTCCAATTTCTAATGGATCGCCCTCGACATACAATTCCCAAATGCCTTGTTTATTTTTTAAAAGAGAATTTTTTCCGGAAACAAAAATACTGTCAGACAGTTTTGTTACAATAGGTTTTGTAGCGTTATAATTTGAAATTTCAGGCTGATGGTGCATAGATTTTGATGTTCCGCACGAAGCCAACATCAATAAAAAACCGATAAAGAAAAACAGTGTACTTCGGTTTCTCATAGCTTTTTCATTCAGATTCCTGATTGATTTTGTTGACTAAATATTTTTTTCCAACAATTTCAGAACAAGTTACAACGGCACCAATTGTGACGCCCAAAACTCCATGCATATTAATGCTTTGGCCCGTAAGATACAAATTATCTAATTTGGTTTTTGACGGAATTAAGGTTTTCATAGGGTTATTCGAATCTTTAACATAACCGTACATATTACCATTGTCGCCACCAATATAATCCCGATAAGAGAGTGGTGTTGAAGTATGCAGGGATTGAATACAATCTTTAATACCCGGAAATTTTATTTCAACTTCATCTAAAAACTTCGAAGCTTTTCGCGATTTAAATTCTTCGTAACTTTCTCCACGATCGCTTTCGTCGACAGTAGTATTAAACGTCTCCATCCAAGGTGCGACATCATCATATTTCATGTAGGTTATAAAAGTCATTCCTTCTGCCCATTCCTCTTGTTTTTTTGACGCATTCATAGAAGCCATAAAAGCTTTTGGCCAAGAATTTTCATCATAGTCATGCGCCGTCCAGACTTCGCTGCTTTTCTTAAAATGATAATGATTGTGATTGATATATTTGAAAGTTTCAGGCTTAAAAACGATATACAAACTAAAAGCCGAAATTACACCTTCAAGACTTTGAATTCGGCTGTAAAATGATTTTCTAAAGTTCTCTTCGCCAGCCAGTTTCAGAGTAGTTTTTGGTTCAATATTGGAAATGAAAAATGAACCCGAAACCTGAGTTCCGTCTTTCATATCTACCGAAGATACTTTTTTGTCCGTAACATTAAATCGGGTAACCTCTTTGTATTTGTAAAATTCGCCGCCGTGTTTTTTAAGCTGTTTTAAAAGTTGTTTTGTAATCTGACTTCCGCCATTTATACATCTCCATGAACTTTGAATGTATGAGTTTACAGAAAGAGCATGAACGTAAAAAGGCGATTTATCTGCAATTCCAGCATACAAGAAATTAGAACCTGCCAAAACTGCTTTTAATTTCTCATTCTGTGTACATTCTTCGATCGTTTGTTTAGCGTTTAAGCTTAAAATTTCGTTGTCATATTTTCCTTCCCATTCTAAATTATAAAGTGGGAATGATTCGCAAATCGATTTTAATTTTTCGCAATACTTCTCAATATTGGCTTTTTCGTCAGGGAAAAAATGAACGAGCTGATTGGCAAAATTATCATAACCCTGCGCATGAGGATATTCGTTTTGATCGTCTTCAAAAGAGATGATGTCAAAACCATTATCATCTAGTTTTTTCAGATTAAGATGATCCATAATCCCCAAATATTTAAAATATTTGTTCAAGTTCTGACCTTCGTCTAAACCTCCGATGTAATGAATTCCAGTATCAAAAATGGTTTTATCGCGTACAAAAGTTTGAAGATTACCACCGTATTGATTGTTTTTTTCGAGCACACAAACGCTGTAGCCTTCTTTGGCCAAAATAATTGCCGAGACCAATCCGCCTAGTCCGCTACCCACAATTACTACATCGTATTGCTCTTTCATGCTAATTTTTCTTAAATACAATTATAGAATCTTCTTCTAAAACACATTCAAAACCAAAGTTAATCAAAGCATTTTTTGAAATAGAATTGTTAAGGGCGATAATTAGAGAAGTACTGGAAATCACTTTTTCAAGATCATCCTTATAATGTGCATCCGAAATTAAAACAGCATCGTATTGATTTGGAAACGCCAATTCGAACTGATCCAAATATGATATCTTTCTTTTTGAAACGATATAATTGGTTTTTGAAACCGCTAGTTTTTCTTCATCAATATTGTATGAAGTAATTTTGCGTTGTGGTTCCTGCAAAGCCAATAAAACATCAAGTTGTCCGTAATCGTTTGACAAATGCAATATTTTGGCTTTCGCCGAAAGGTGCTTATTGAGACGATAATAAGTTTCGAGATTCTTTTTCAAATCGGTTTTTACACTATTAACGATTTCATTTTCTTTATAATCAAAACTATGAAACACCATTTTTTTAAAGTAATCCGGACCTTCTAATTTTTCACGGATTTTGCGATATTCTTCTTTAAAGAAATTACTTATTTGTTTTGTTCTTTCGGTATAATTTTTCCCGAAAGTAAAATTATCAGGTGTAATTCTTTCTAAAATAGTAACAGTAAGATGGCTGTTATGAATGACAAAATCGCCTTTCGGAATTGCTTCTGATGCGCCGTGAATTACAACCGGAATAATATCCAGATTAAATTCTTCGGCAAGATAAAAAGCACCCTTATGAAAACGCTTTATCTGATTACTTTCAGAGCGGGTTCCTTCCGGAAAAATCATTAACGAATAACCTTCGTTTACTTTTTGACGTAAATGTTCGACACCGCCTTCAAGACCTTCTGAAACCGGATAAAAACCTGCTTTTCTTACCGTTCCGCCAAAAATAGGAGAGTTGTATACCCAATCGTTTACTAAAAATATAATTTTGGGACTCAACATTCCCATTGCCAAAATATCGATAAACGAAGAATGATTGGCAATTATAATGGCTGGTTTATCAAATGTTTCATTAAATTGATTCACCACTTTTTTATGTAAAAACGGATTTGAATACAATACCGATTTCATGAATTTTGAAATGAAATATCGGAACCCTTTCATTTTTGTTTTTTCGTTTATTGGCAGAATCGGCATGATGGTAATGCTAAAAAGTGACATTAGAATTCCGCCAAGTCCATAATAAGCAAACGAAATTATACCGTGAATAAATGTTCGCAATACAAAAGGCGGATTTCCTTTTTTTGAACGATTTGATATAAATAATTTGAACAGAATTGGATAAAAAATAAAGGTAATAATTAGCGCTGCAAAAACTCCAATTAAGGAAACCAGCGAAATAGATCGCAATGCTGGATGTTCGGCAAAAATCATAGCGCCAATTCCTAAAATAGTAGTAATAACTGCCAGAATGATTGAAGTTCTATAAATGGCAATTTCGTTTTTGCCCGAAGTATATTCTTTTTGAAGTGCGCTAGTCATGAAAATGCTAAAATCGACACCGTGACCAAAAATCAGCGTACAAACAATCATACTGAAAATATTCATTTGAATGCCAAAAATTCCCATAATTCCTGCCGTTACAATTCCGGTTAAAGCAATTGGAATACAACTTACGATTACTAATTCTAATCTTCGGAAAAAGAAGAACAGAATTAAAATCACGGCAACAAAAGAATAATTGACAAGCGAATTAAAATCGGTTTTTAAAGTGCTGAAAAAAGTTTCGTTCATTTGCTGACGATCAATCGCTATCAAATTATTTTTGGCTGAAGCCGATTTTACAAAGCCATCTCTTTGTTGTGGCGTAACTTTTACCAAAGTAGAAATCGTGAAAAACCCATTTTTTTCTGTCACAAATTCCTTCAATTGTAAAGCTTGAATTTTTAGATAATCTTGCGCCGAAATGGGTTTGAAACTAACATTTAAATGATCAAAAAAAGCGGTGTAAGTTGTGGGCTTAAAACCAAGTCTTGAACCTTCGGCAATTAATTGTGATTGTAATAATTGTTTTTTATTGGCATCCCAGAACGAATTCCATTTGTCGATTTTTTGTTGCTGTTCCTTTTGTGAAAGCATAATTCCGCCAACCGAACTGAAATTTAATATTTTGTTTTCTTGTTTCTCTTTTGATAAATCAGCAAAAAGTTTGCTGTTGTTTTGCAAAACTTCTTCCATACTATTTCCGTACGAAGCAACATAAATGGTTTTGGAAGTTAAACTCGTGCTTTCTTCTAAATCTTTTTCGGCGGCTTTGATCTCTTTTGGAACAAAATTGAGTTGCGACAAATCGTTGTTGAAACCAACATTGTTATATGTAAAACAGCAAACAATCGTAATTAAGACGCAAAGACCAATTAAATATTTATTGTTATGAAATGAGAAATGAGCCAATTTGTCGATCCAGTTTTTCTTGTGTTCAAAATTGCCTTCTTTTGGTTTGTACAAATGCGGAACAATTAAAAGCGAGAAAAATGCCGACGCCATAACAATTACGGCAGCAAAAATTCCTAAGTCATTAAGCGCATCAGATTTTACAAAAAGCAAACATAAAAAAGCAACCGCAGTTGTCGAACTACTCATTATAACGGGCATTGTAATGTCTTTGTACAAAGTTTTTACATCGCTATTGTGTTTGTAATGCGTGAGGATATGTATCGAATAATCAATTGTGATTCCTAATAAGATCGAACCAATTCCGAGTGAAATCGCAGAAATTTGTTCTTTAACAAAATATAAAAACGCCACAGCAAACAAAGCTCCAAAAACAGTTGGCAGAAAAATGATAAGCGGAATCATTATTTTTCGATAGAATAAAATCAAAATCAACATAAGCGTAATCATGGCAATTGTTGTCGTTAAGATAATATCACTTTTAATTTGATTGGCATTGGCAACCGCAATCAAAGCTGAACCAAAATAACTTATGGAGGTTTTACTTTTGAATTTTTGATTTAAATTGTCCTGAATCGATTTTAGTTTTTCGGCAAAAAGAGTGTTTTTCTCCGTTTCGCTCGAAGGAAGATTTGAAGTAATAAACAACAATAATTTCTTTTTATCCTTGGTCATTACAAAACCATTATCCAATGTAAAATCGTCGCCAATATTTAATTGTTGTAATTTTTTTAGAGCGATAAAAGATATTCCAAACGGATCTTGCAGAATAAAATCTTTGGTAATAAATCCGGACGGAGCAATAATCGATTTATAATTTCCCTGCACAGTTGCTGCAATACTATCTTTTTGAAGTTTTTTTGCAATAGCATCATAATCCTTATTTTCTAGAAAAAGAGGCAGATTATTGTAAACGAAATCTATAGTTTCCTGAATGTTTTCTTCGTCAACTTTTCCTTGAATTCCTGTTACATAAGGTTTACAGGATTTTGCAACGCTATCTGAAAAAGCCGTTGCCATTTCCTTTAAATCCTCGTTTGTTCCGTTTTTATCCAGTTTAAAAATAACGGTAATTTTATCGGCAAAATTAAGCTGTTTTAAAACTTTTGCAGTGGCATCGGCTTTGTCATTTGTTGGAATTAGCTTGGTAATATCTTCTTCAAATTTAATTTGAGAAGCAAAAAAGCCAAACAGCAAAAGCATCAGGATTGCCAATATAACCGAAAGGGATTTTCTTCGGTTTACAAACAAATGAATGGCGTGAAAATAGTGATGCATTTTTTTTATTTTTTTAGCCACAGATTTAAAGGATTAAATTGATTTTAAATCTTTGTTTTTTCGCCACGAATTCACGAATGAGGATAAATTAATTCGTGAATTCGTGGCGAAAAATTTGCGTAAACCCTTTAAATCTGTGGCAAAATATTTTAATTATTGTAATTTTTTCTTAGAACTAAAAGCGGTTAAAAGTAAGTAACTTAAACAACCAGCAAACAGCGCCGAAACGGATGCTAAAATAAGACTTCCCACGATATATTGTGTTGCATTTTTCTGAATATCATCGAGTGTAACGGAACTGTCTAAAATTAAAGGCGCATCATTGGACACAAAATAACTTCCCATTTTTAAAGAACCATAGATCACAAAAGGAATAAAAGGAGGGAAACTCACATTTGAAGCCAAATAAGCGATCACTTTATTGAGCTTAAATAAAGCAGCAAATGTAAAAAGCAACACGGTTTGAAATCCCCAAAAAGGCGAAATTCCAATAAAAACACCTAAAGCGATTGCAGCCGATTTTTTGAAATTTGAATCACTGCTTTCTAAAATATCTTCGAGAAAGAATTTTTTAAAACCTTTTTTTTTAGCGTTTCTTAAAAAATCTCTTGGTTTAATATACAGCAAAGCATTTAGAACCAAAACGGTATTTAGAATGCTAATTCGGGTAAAATCTTGGAATGGTCTAAAATGCGAAACGCGTTCTTCCGGATCGTACAAAATCTGAATAGGAATATTTTTCACCACAATTCCTTTCCATGCAGATCTTACAATGACTTCAATTTCAAACTCAAATTTATTGGTATAAAACTGCTTCGGAATTAATCTCAAAGGATATAAACGGAAGCCAGATTGTGTATCGTCTAGTTTAATTCCGGTTTCAAACTTAAACCAGAAATTCGAAAATTTATTTCCAAAACTACTTTTCTTTGGCACATTTTCCTGAGTCATATTTCGGCTTCCAATCAATAAAGAATTAGGCTCGTTTTGAATCTCAGCAATAAATTTAGGAATATCAGTAGCAAAATGTTGTCCGTCAGAATCGATCGTAATGGCATATTCAAAATTCATTTCGATTGCTTTTCTAAAACCATTTCGAAGCGCTCTTCCTTTTCCTAAATTTTTAGGATGATGAATTTGCGTTAATTGCGAATATTGTTTTAGAATTTCGCTGGTTTCGTCTGTCGATCCGTCATTAATAATAATAACATTTGTGGTGAAATCTAAAATAGAATCCAGCACTCTTTTCAACGTTTTCTGATTGTTGTATGTGGGAACAATGACACAAAAATGGGTCGATTTAAGTACGTCTTGCTGTGGTATTGTAGGTTTCATCTGGAGTTTTTCTTTAGCTTACTTCACAAATTGTCGCTCTTTTTCAGAGAAACTTTTTGATTGTAAAATAAAGTCTTTTAGATATTCTTTTAAATTTGCATTTTGCCCGGCATAATGCTCAGTAATGTATTTTTTATCTTCTTTAATGTTTTTTTTATAACCCGTAATTCCTGGCACATTTTCCTGAATACTTAAACGAATCATTCTAATTTCGATATTGTTGGGTTCACTTTTTATAGTTGATTCCAGTAATGTTGCACCTTCTTTAAAGCGATCCATTTTATCTTTTAATTTCTTTTCAAATTTAGAATCTAACAAAATAGAAGCCGCTTTGTAAGCCACTAAAATTTTATCGTCGTTATTTGAAATTCCAGTAAGTTTTCCCGAAAATTCTTTGGCATTTGCCTCAGATTTTGTTACATCAGCATACATTTTTCTGATACTCGCCAAATCTGGTGTACCTGCAAAATTAACCCATAAAAGTATTGACAATAATAACTTCATAATTATATTTTTTTGTACACATTGCTTAGTTTCAGCGCAACAGTGTCGTTAAAATAAGTCGTATTTTTTACTTTAACCAAATCTTCTTCGGTTGTTGTAATATCTAGTTCTAAGCGTAATTCCGGAGTTACCTCAGGATTAATAAGCGCCATAAATTTTACATTTGATAATGTCTGAATAATCAAAGTACTTTTGGTAATCGTTGCTGTAAGTTCTTTAATAATCTGAATCATGCAAACTCCCGGCATAATTGGATTTCCTGGAAAATGACCTTTAAAAACTTCATGTTTTTCGTTGATCAAAATCGTTATATTATATTTAGAATCTCCTGTTTTTTCTTCTGAGAGAACTTTGTAAAAATCTTTTAAAACCATAATTTTTTATTTGCCAAAAGGATATGAAATTCCTAATTGAAAACTAATATTTGTATTATAATCAGCCAGCCAAAATTCATCATTATCTCTGCTGCTTTCATAAATATCGCTATCTAAAACATCAACTAATCCTTTTTTAAATCGAGCTTCAAATGTTAGTCCAGATTTTAATTTATAAGCAATTCCCATTATAAAGGCCAAATCGACGTCAGATTTTTGATAGAGTAAATTATCCTGCAATCTAAAGTCTAAAGTTGGACCTACCTGAAGCTGGAAACCACCATTAAAAGTAAACTTATTAATCATAGCTAACGAAAGATAGTCAATTTCTAAATTTCTGGATTCGATAACATCCTGACCATTATTATAACGAATAATAGTTTTAACATTATCAGCACCTTGTTGACTATAAGTGATTTCGGGTTGTAAAGTGTAAAACTTAGTCAATTTGATTTCGCCAAAACCACCTACATAAAAATCTGTTTTATAATCAGAACGAGTATTTGAGAAATTAGAGAACGAAGCTCCGGCTCGTAAACCTGGTTTAAATGTTACCTGAGCACTCATTATACTTGCAAATAAAAAAAAGACAATTACGGTTAATTTTCTCATTCTTTGGTTGTTTTAAGATTAGGATTAGTTTAAGTTTTACTCTGATTTAAAATGGTTAAGCTCAATTTTTAACTTAATGTTTTGATGAATAATCTGAATATTCTCGGCAAAAATATTGTTTTCTGAATTAAATTTTACTGTAAATTTTTCTTTTGTTTTAGTGCAATGAACGACTTTTTCTAATTTGCCCTCTTTTTTAGAGATAAAAAGGTAGTTGTCGCGATTTCCATCTTTAGATTTATAGATATTATCGGATTCATTTTCGAACTCTTCCTCGATTAGATATTCTTTTTTAAGAAGTAAACGAAAATCTTGTTTTAAAGTATTAATCAGGATCTTTCGATCTAATTCTGATACAATCGAATTGACTTTGAAACTCTTATCAGAAATTTCAAAATCCATTAATTTATTGCCAAATTCAGTGGTGAAAACAATTCGGTGTAAAGTGTCATTTATTTTTTTTGCAATAAAAATTCCCGACAACTCATTTCCATAAACGGTGATATTAGTTTTATAAACATAATCTGTTTTTGAATCTGAAAAATACGGAACTTCTATAGCCGTTTTGTCTAATTTTTTAGGAGTGTAGTTTTTTGTAACAGAGCCACAAGAAACCAAAACAATCGCCAGAAAGCAATTAATTAGTAAAAACTGAATCGTCGATTTTTGCATTGATTACTTTATTTTTAAGTACAATTCGAGTATAATCCTCAGATGATTCCAGCAGTTTTACCTGAACCACAGTTGCTTCTTCTTTATCAAAAGTAAGTTCGATTTGTTTGATGTATTTTTTTAGAGTTGCGTCTTTCGGAATAAATTTCGCCAAGTTCTGACCTTTCAATTTAAAATACGAAATCGTAAATTCTTTGTCGTCAAACATATTTCCGCTTACGCTTCCCACGATTAATTTATTGATACGACCAAAAATTTTACTGTTGCCAATATCAACCGCACTTTTCTTTCCTTCGTCATTAATCAGGATTTTTCCGTTTTTAAAAACAATAGTATAATTGTATGGTTTTTTATATTGCCATTGCAGTAAACTAGGTTCTTTAAAAATCATTTTACCAGAAGTTTCAATGTCTTTCGATAAAAAATCCAAGTGTTTGTATTGAATAAAATCAGTACTCAATGTTTTGATTTTTTTTGATACAAGATTCACATCTTGCTTAAACGCATTAATTTCTGTATCAGACATTTTCTGTTCCTGAGCAAACAAATTGCCAGAAATAAATAGAATTAATAGTGCTATTTTAGTTTTCATATTTTTAAAAGTTATGCTTAATTTTTGCCACAGATTAAATGATCTATTCAGATTTTAATAAAATCCGCGTTAATCTGCGTTTTCGCTTTAGCAAATCCGTTTTATCCGCGTTCAATTTCATAAGCTTTAAGATTCAAAAGTTCTTCAATCGAAATCACTTCGTAATTACTGTGCTCTAAAAATTGCAAAAACTGTTCCAGTACCAAAACAGAGTGCGGAGCAGTGTCGTGCAAAAGTACAATTCCGCCAGGAGAAACACGTTTTATAATTCGGTTCAATATTAATTCCTGATTTTTTGTTCCACCGTCAAGCGAACGGATATTCCAACCAATAACTTTATGGTTGGTTACTTTTAAAGCTCTCCTGATCGATGGCGTCGTTACACCATAAGGCGGACGAAAGAAATTTATTTTTTTAGAAGTGAACTTTTCCAGAAGTGCATCTGTTTTATGAAGTTCCTCGATTATAGTTGATGCATTATAAAAATCAAAAAATTTAGAATGAGAATACGAATGATTTCCAACTAAATGGCCTTCGTCTATAATTCTTTGAAGAATTTCAGGATGCTTTTCAATATTTTTTCCGATGCAGAAAAAAGTGGCTTTTGCGTTGTGTTTTTTCAGCAATTCTAGAACCTCCAAAGTAAATTCACTTGGTCCGTCATCAAAAGTAAGTGCGATTTTTTTTTCTTTTTCCGAAGGATTATTGCAGTAAACTTTTATATGATAATTGGATGAAATTATCGAAGAACCAATTGCATTAAAACTGAACCAAATGAAAATTATTAAAACAAACCACCAAATATTTATTGCTACATAAAAATTCGAGAGAAATAATAAGAGCAAGACTAAAATGAAAAAAAGTGATATGTTTTTGTGCGTTATCATTTTGAGATCAAAGTAAAACTATGATTTTTTCCATTCAATTGATTGTATAATAAAATGGTACTATAAGTCGGTTTTTCGACCGAATTAACTTTTACAATTTCAGGGATTTCCTGAGTTTTGATTACTTTAGAGGCCATCCATAATGCAAAAGCCGAAGCCGTATCGTATTCGCCACTTAAATGCTTGTAATACAATTGAGGTGTTTTTGCAAAAGCATTTTCGGCAATATTTTTATAATAAATATCAGAATCAATATTTCCGTTAAAACCTAAAACCGCAGCATCAAGATCTGAAATCTCTAGATTATTAGCTTTTAGAAATGCAGTTATTTTGGCTTCAACTTCGTTTTCTTGTAAAGTGTTTATGATTTCAACATCTAAAATCTGAGCATAAGTATTTTCTTTTTTCTCGTTTTCTAAAACAAAAAAAGCGGCGCCTTCGCCATAAACTGCGCCTGTAGTAGTTGAGTTTAAAATGTCAGAGGGCAAATTACTTTCGTCTTTAACACGTCCTGCGAGTTTAAAAAGAGAAATGGTGTAATCTCCCGTTTCATCGATTCCGCCCACTAAAATTGAATTAGCTTCATCTTCTTCGATTTGCATTTTAGCATCTAAAAGTGCCGATTCAAAAGAAACAGCTCCATTTACATACGTAAAATTATAACCCTTGCATTGTAATGTTAAAGCGATTTGAGCGCCAACAGTATTATGCGTTGATTGAATAAATGCTGTTGGAGTTAAAAACTCTTCGTTATTATCGAGAATGTTTTTCAGGAATTTTTCAGAATCTTCAATACATCCCAAACCAGTTCCGGTAATAATGGCATCAATATTTTCCAGATTTGCATCTTTTAAGGCTAAAGCCGAAGCCACAATTCCGTTTTTTACTCCTTTTGCCATTCTTCTGCTGGCAGCAGGGGAAATATAATCTTTGTAAACCGGTGATACTATCGAAAGTACGGTTTCATTTTTGTGCTCAATTGCTTCTTCTAAAAAAACGGTATCAAATGTTTTTTGAGTCGAAATACAACCTACTCCATTTATATATGTTTTTTTCATGTTAGCTTTTTGAGAATATAAGGGTTGAACAATTTCCTCCAAAACCAAAAGAGTTGGATAAAACGTGTTCGATATTTTTGTTTTTCAAAGAAGTTTTTGGCTGTAAATCAAATTCTTCCATTGGTTTTTCGAAATTTAA
>Ga0302173_10000056_pt1 | contig 50576 bp, 46 predicted proteins | sample I_Fen_N3_1_FD_198785 | JGI IMG/M metagenome (GOLD analysis project Ga0302173, IMG submission 198785) | Peat permafrost microbial communities from Stordalen Mire near Abisko, Sweden - I_Fen_N3_1 | ecosystem: Environmental > Terrestrial > Soil > Wetlands > Permafrost | place: Sweden: Abisko... | reverse complement strand
GAATAAAAACCATATTACATGAGAAATGTTATTAAGTATCCAACCGAATAAAGAGTTGGCGTTTATTTAACTAACTGAAAATTATCATGACAATAGATCCTATCATTTGCGATTGCAACGATGTACACAGATCAACCATCGAGAACGCAATAAAAGAAAAAGGTTTAAGTACAACAGAACAAATCGATAATGAATTCTATATGGGAAAAGCCTGCGGAGAATGTTTGGATGACGTCCGCGAAATACTGACTGAAGTGAACGGAAAATAAAAACAGGAAAGGAGGAAGACATAAGTTTTCCTCCTTTTTACTTTACAGGAAGTTGACTAATGGATTAACTCGTCCTATTGTTTGAAAAGTTATTCGTATTTTTGTTTCTGAATAAATCCTGTTGAAAAAATGATTTAAAATCACCCGGATAATTTAAGACTTTATGACCTCACGCAAATTTAATTGTCGGATTTATTTCTACTCTGAGAGTTGATTTGTTAAAATATAAGGGAAATAAGGGTGTGGGTGTGTGGTGTCAGATTTTCTACTAAGGGCAAAAAAAAACAAAAATAAGATTTTGAATATAAGATAATTATACACCTTTTGACTACTTGAAATTCATTTGTTGTTTTTAATTTCTAATGCACAACAAACTTTATTAATTGATTCTAACTATCAAAAATTAAGGGTGAATAAAATATAGATACGGTGGTACAACAATCAAATTTGCGATATGGACATTGTAACTAATTGATTTATATCATGGGGTTAGAAAGTCTGAATTTATAACCCATATAAAATGTGAACTATTGTATTTCAATAGTTGCAGATTGTTTCAAAAGAATAAACAATTTCCGAATCTCTCAAATCTTTCTTAAATGGTAACTGGTAAATAATAAAACAGTAAATTTCCATTTCATTTATTCCTGACATTATGCAAAAATACCTCGACATACTCAAACAATACTGGGGTTATGACCAGTTTAGGTCACTACAGGGCGATATTATACGGAGTATCGCTTCAGGGAAAGACACCCTGGGACTTATGCCCACCGGTGGAGGAAAGTCCCTGACCTTTCAGGTGCCTGCCATGGCTATGGAAGGGCTCTGCGTGGTCGTCACTCCCTTGATTGCATTAATGAAGGATCAGGTTGAGAATCTTAAGAAACGGGGGATAACAGCTGCCGCCATTTATTCGGGCATGTCGTACGATAAAATATTATTGACTCTCGACAATTCGGTTTTCGGTGCCTATAAATTTTTGTATGTTTCACCCGAACGACTGGCAACACCGGTCTTTATAGAAAAGATCAAGCAAGCTACTGTTTGCATCATTGCAGTGGATGAGTCGCATTGTATATCGCAATGGGGCTATGATTTCAGGCCTTCGTACCTGCGCATTGCCGACATCAGGGAGCAATTGCCCGACGTTCCGGTATTGGCGCTTACCGCCACCGCCACTCCCGAAGTAGTGATTGATATCCAGAAACAATTATTATTTAAAAAAACGAATGTCTTTCAAAAGAGTTTTAACCGTACCAACCTGGCTTATGTGGTTCGAACAGCTGAAAACAAAGACGAGAACCTGCTTAAAATACTGAACAGTGTGCCCGGGACTTCGGTGGTTTACGTTCGCAACAGAAAGAAGACTAAAGAAATTGCCGATTTTCTGAATCAAAATGGTATTTCCGCCGAGAACTTTCATGCCGGACTTAAAAACACCACCAAAGATGCCAAACAATCCCGTTGGATGTCGGGTGAGACACGGGTAATAGTCTCCACCAATGCATTCGGCATGGGCATTGATAAAGCAGAAGTAAGAACTGTCATCCACATGGATCTGCCTGATTCGCTGGAAGCCTATTTTCAGGAAGCGGGACGGGCAGGACGTGATGAGCAGAAAGCATATGCCGTATTGCTGTATAATAAAAGCGATGCAACAAAGTTGCACAAACGCGTGGCAGATACTTTTCCGGGAAAAGAAATGGTGGTAAAGGTGTACGAAGCCCTGGGAAATTATTTAGAAATGGGTGTTGGCTCCGGATTAGACAGGGTATTTGCTTTCGACCTGGTTGATTTTTGCATGAAATTCAAATTGCCGATCCTGATATCCTACAATTGCCTAAAAATACTGCAACAAGCCGGTTACATTGAATTAACCGACGAACAGGACAGCTCCTCACGGGTGCTTTTTACGGTGATAAAAGACGATCTATATAAATTAAAAAACAATACAGAACAGGAGAAGCTCATACATATCCTGTTACGGTCGTACACCGGTTTATTTACCGACCTGGCATCAATCGATGAAGACATCCTTGCGAAAAGACTGAACTGGTCACGAGATCAGGTATACGATCAACTGGTTGTACTGGCCAAAGAACGGATTATCCAGTATATCCCGCGAAAGAAAACACCTTTTCTGACCTTTATCCGCGAACGGGAAGCTACCGAACGGGTCATTCTGGGAAAAGAAGCCTACGACGATCGTCGTGAACGTTACATTTCACGCATAAAAAACGTACTGGATTATGCTCAGGAAGAGAATATCTGCCGGTGCCAACTGTTACTTTCGTATTTTGGAGAAAAAGAAACCCCTCCCTGTGGCCATTGCGATACCTGCCTGAAAAAGAAAGAAAAACACATTTCGCCTGATGATTTCGAAGCAATACGGATAGCGATTGAACAGGTATTGACTATCGAGGCTTTACCGGTAAATTCACTCCTGAAAAAGCTCAACCTAAAAGAAGCGAAAGTCCTGCAGGTTATCCGTTTCATGATGGACAACGGTCAGATTGAGGAAAATGAATTTATGCAACTGAAAATAAAGTAGATTATGCAAGCCCTTTCTATTCTGTTTTTTTTTAATTAAATGAAAGACCTGAATGGATAAATATTTAAATAAGCATATAAAACTACTGACAATATGCTACAGAAGTCGTAAAAAGTAGTATTTCAATCGGTGAAATTCAGATATTTTTAAAAAGAAAACGTATCTTTGACACTGAAAAAAAAATCGGAACATATTAATGTACAAAAATAACAAATTGAATTATTTCACATGGAAATTAGGCGACCGGTATGATGGTTGGCGTTTGCGAAATGTGGATCCAATGTTTACTGTTGCACCATTTATACTTAAATCGCGGGTCGATTCACAGGTTCTTTTCGAAATAAAAGTACCCATAGATAAGATCGAGATATTTATACGTGATCATAAAGAGGATATTCCGAATTTGTCAATCATGCATGTGGTCATGGCTTCTTTGGTCAGGCTAATGTCACAACGTCCGAACCTGAACAGGTTTGTCATGTGGCATAAGATTTTTGCAAGGAATCATGTAAACTTTTCGATTGTGATAAAACGATCCATGCTGGATACTGCCGAAGAAACCATTATAAAACCCTATTTCCTTCCAACCGATACGTTGCAGGAAATTGTCAGCAAAACGAATTCAGAACTAACAAAAGCCATTAAAAAGAGCGACGAAAGTTCAGCAGATAACCTGTTGAAGTTATTTAATTTTCTCCCCGATTTCTTATTACGCACTGTGGTTTACATACTCACTTTATTAGACAAAATAGGGTTAATGCCCGGGATATTCAATTATGCCAGCCCGTTTCATTCAAGCTTCTTTTTAACCAATTTAGGATCAATCGGTGTTGAATCTATTTACCACCACCTGTATGAATTCGGTACCTGCAGCATGTTTGTAGCTATGGGGAGAAAAAAGAAGGAAAATATAGTCGATAAGAGCGGAGAGATAAAATCAAAAAAAAGCATACTCCTTAAATTTGTACTCGATGAACGCATATGCGATGGTTTTTACTATGCCAGATCCATGCGAATGCTCGAAAAAATATTATCCAATCCTTCCGAATTATTACTTCCGCCCCCGGAAGTTCTGATAGACGAAGGAGTCAGAAAAAAATAAGCTTTTATACCTGACACATAAAAAAGAGCCGGATTGAAATCTAAAGGATTTAATCCGGCTCTTTATATCACCACGAATGCTCAATTATTTTTCGAAAACCATTCTGGATATTTTTTCTTCCATGCCAATACAAAAATGCCAAGAGCATACAGCCCCACATTAAAGATTCCGATTGAAAAAATTCCAACAGAGAAAATACCGGCCGAGAAGATTCCAACAGCGAATTCGCCGGAGGCAAATACGCCCATCGCATATTGACCGGAAGCAAAATAATTAAGACTATACGTTCCCGAGCTGAAGAGCCCTCCATAAATGGCATTGAGTAAAACTCCGACAAGTAACAAAATAACTGCCATCACGAAAATCCATTGTTTTTTCATAATATTTTTTTTGAGTGGATATATTAAATCTGTCATCGCTTGAACGATGATGCAAACTTATTACATCACTTTTTACTTTCAAAACTTCAGGGATAGATGGAAGGGTTTTGTGATGAACGGCTATAAAGTTGATGAAATACACATTTCAGGGATAAGTGACCAATCAACCAACCGGTATGATTTCTTTCAAACTCCTTGAATAATTCCTGGATACCGGGATTTCTTCCGGTGTATCTTTTAATACTATCCGCAATCCCTGAGAATTTCCTTTCACGCGAATAATTTTATCTTTATTAACTAAAAACGCCCGGTGGCATTTAATGATGGATGGACAATCTTTTAGCTGTTCTTCAATTTGTTTTAAGGTATTCCTTAGCAGGATACTTTTGAGTTCATTCTTTACCAGATAGAAAACCTGTATATAATTACCGGTGGATCCGATATAAATAAAATCGGACTGATTGATTTCGATTTTTTCCTTGTTATTCTCTGCCGATATTCTCACCTTTTCATTAGGCACATGTAAACCATTGAGTCCCGTTAAATCACGATTCATTTCATTGGCCAATTTCAGATTCTCCGACAGCAATGCATTTTGATGAAGAATAGTCAGGATAAGAATGGGAAGAATACCCACAACCAGTGTATAGAATTGAAACATCAGAAAAGCCTGAAAGCCATGGGCAAATCGTAAGAAAATCGATGAGTAAATGAAATTACCAAATCCGATAGAGAAAAGGATCCAGAGTTGCCAGATCATCTGTTTTAAGACAGTCCATTTTTGTGGAATAAACCATTCGTCAAGAAAAAGAGGAAACACGAACAGGTCAATGATCAGAACAATCAAAGTAACTACCCCATATCCCGATTCAAAGAGTAGTTTGTGTTCACCGGTATAATTCAGCATACCGAAAGGTTGAAAAACAAGCATAAACAGTGCGATAAACAAACTAATGGAAATAGTAATGCGCCACCTGTTTTCAAAAAGCGGATACGGCTGTTGGAGATATTCTTTTAACATACAGTACTATCGTTTTTTCAGTTTGTATTTTTCAATTCGTTAATGAAAGGGTATTATCTTTCATTCGATGAACCGGGACACGAAATAACCGGGAACGGATTTAATACCCTTTTAATTCTAAATGTTCGCTATCGATCATGGTAACCGGTTTACCCATTTTTTTTTGTATGATTCTAAAATGGTGTTGATCTTCGGGTGAAACAAACGAGATGGCTTCACCTGACGATTCGGCCCTACCGGTACGACCAATGCGGTGGATGTAATCTTTTGGCGAACGAGGTAATTCGTAATTAATCACAACAGGTAGAAACTGAATATCAATACCTCTGGATATTAAATCGGTGGCTACCAATACCCGGAGCTCTCCCGATTTAAATTTACCGAGTGCTTCATTACGGGCTCCCTGACTCTTTTTACTGTGAATGGCGGAAGCCTGAATGCCGTTCTTACGAAGTTTATCGGCTACATTATCGGCTTTATAAACAGATGAAGTGAAAATCAGCACCTGCTTCATGTCGTTTGTCTTTATCAGATACCGCAACAGGGGTCCTTTCTTTTCTTCTGTAACAAAGTATCCAAGCTGCTGAATCTTCTCAAAGTAATCTTCTTCCTCTTCGGTTTTAATGATAACCGGGTTATTCAGAAGCAGCTGGTTGATCCTTGTCACATCTTCATTCAGTGTGGCTGAGAACAACAGGTTTTGTCTTCTTTTAGGCAACAGCTTAAAGATAAGGCTCATTTCTTCCCGGAAGCCCATATTCAGCATTTTATCTGCTTCATCCAACACCAGGGTTTCAATATCGGTTAAATGGACTGCTTTCGAATCTACTAATTCCAACAACCGACCGGGAGTCGCTACAAGGATATTTACTCCCTGCAGGGCCATCATCTGCGGATTGATGGAAACACCGCCAAATACAGCCATAGTTTTAATCCGTTCGGGGAGTCCTGAACTAAACAATAGGAACACTTCACTGACCTGAATCGCAAGTTCACGTGTCGGTACCAATACCAATACATTGACATGCCTGTTTTTAGTTACTGTCTTTCCCAGCAGGTTCATTAAGATGGGCAAAACATAACTGACTGTTTTTCCCGAACCTGTGCGTGCAATGCCCAGAATATCCTTTCTTTTCAGAATGGCAGGTATCGCCTCAAGTTGGATGGGATAAGGCTGAGTATAATTTTGTTCGGCAATTTTTTTCAGTAAAGCAGGGGATAAACCTAAAGACGAAAAGGGCATAGTGTTCTGTATTTTTGATGTTATAAAATAATCTGAGGGTACAAAGATACTTGAAATAAATCCGGTATCGGTAAAAAACAGTTTTTTCCATCACCACAGATATACCTGATTATTCTATTTTGTTGGAGATACACGGAAAAATGTAAAGGATGATGCAATTATCTGATTTCCTTTCCAAATGGAGTTAACGCCAGTCCTGCCAGCTTAAAGTGTTGTTTGGCAAACGGAATTCCAATGATGGTAATGGCAAATAAAACTCCGAACAATACATGTGTCAGACTAATCCAAAAGCCTCCGATAAAGATCCAGATCAGGTTCATAAGGGTGGATAAACATCCTGAGTTTCCCGGTTTAAGGCGTATTTCAGCACCAAAAGGCCACAATGCCAGCACAGCTAATTTCAAAGTCTGTATACCAAAAGGAATACCGATAATGGTGACCATTAACAGGATACTGGAGATCAGGTATTCAACAGAAATAATTATACCGCCAAAGACAAGCCATATTAAATTACCCAGGAATTTCATACTTGGTTTTTGATTTTAATTTTAATCCGGAAGAACCTGCCTATTTTTAATCAAAAAAAAGCAGGACGTTACAGACCTGTTTTATACACTAAATCAGAATGAGAATTCTCCATGCTTTCAATCTTTTGCTTAATCACGGTGGTTATAGCGATTTTATGTTTCTTTGTAAAATCATAAAAGACAATGATATCCTGTGCCTCTGCAATAAGTTCATTTGATTCGTTATAGATCTCGTGTTGAATTTTAAAACTTGTATTTTTTATGTATTCAACTTTAGAAAGAACGACCACCTGTCCCGGATAAAAAAGAGGCTTCCGAAACTGACAATGAATAGAAGCCAGAATAGGCCCTTTGTTTTCATCATCATGTAATTTCATTAACCCGACTTTTTCGAGATAATTCAAACGTGCAGCCTGAATATATTTCATTATTTCAAGGTTATTAACATGCCCGAAAGCATCCAGTTCACTCCAGTCGATACGGAGTTCAATTTTCATTGAAGAATCAGTCATTCGTATAATTTTACATTCCTATAAGACACTAACGCCTTGCAGGTCATTCATCGGATTGACAGGATAAACCCTATCCATCATTTTTAAAACATCATTTCTTTTGTAGTATTCTGGAACCAATAAAGGCAAACAGTCCTAACACGAAACCGGATACAATTCCAGCTACAGGTCCGGTTAGTAACATCATCAACCGGGGTGAATCAGGGAAAGGCATTTTAGCTAGCATTTCGGTTTCCAGTGGATGATTTGCCATATAATCATGTGCGAAAATAATATGGAAGGCAGTGACCCAGATACAATTGGTTATACCGACCCAGAATCCTGACATAAAATACTTTCCCGAACTTTTTAGAGCAATAAAATAGGCACAGATGATAAAAATAATCAACCAGTATATGGGTTCAATATTCGAAGGAATCCAAAACACAGTCGCAATAGCCATTGCCAGACCAAAGAGTGACAGTTGAAAAATGAGTTTGTAGTTCATACTGGTTTAATTATGATTACCGTTGCATTTATACAGTCCTGAAAATAACGGTAATTCTAAGTTAAGGTTGATTATGATTCAGAAGCTTTACTTTCGGATTTCTTTTTATCCATCAGTATGTATATGATCGGCAAAATCCCTAAGGTATTAAAAAGTGCAATACAAATAAACCATATTGGTTCATTGTTTCGACCGGCTTTCCACATTCCGATTAATTTCCAGACGATATCCCAGAGTACACAAAAAATAATGAAAGGCAACAGCCACGAAAAGGTGACCAGGAATTGTTGTAATCTTTCCATTTTTATTTAAATTAGAGTTAGTAGCGAGTTCTTATCGTGCTTATTAAATACTATAATTCTATCTGTTTATTCACAATTAGTCTTGAATTATTAAAAGAAAGTCAATTTACATTAGATTAAACACAGAAATAATCTTTTAGTTTAAATTTATATTGAATATGCGTTAAAAAAATAAGGTCCCTGGGGTTTAATCAGATTAAGACATCCTGATTTTATAATCCTCATACCCAAATTCACGTATCAGTTTGAATTTATTTTCTTTTGTCCAGATACCCATTGCCGGGTGAGATACACCATTGAACATGGTCGTTTTTACCATGGTATAATGAATCATATCTTCAAAAACAATCCGGTCACCTGTTTTAAGTTCCTGATCGAACGACCAGTCACCAAAGTAATCACCCGAGAGGCAACTGTTTCCTCCCATGCGGTAAGAGGGCTTGCCTTCTGCGGCATCAACAGAACCGATAATAGTCGGTTTATATGGCATTTCAAGGCAATCAGGCATATGACAGGCAAACGACACATCCAACATGGCAGTTGTTATCCCTTTATTTTGGACAATGTCAATTACATTCGAAACCAATACTCCGGTTTGCCATACAAATGCACTCCCCGGTTCGAGAATAATCTGCAAATGGGGGTACTTTGCCTTAAACGATTTCAACAGAGAGATTAGATGGTTGGTATCATACCCTTCACGCGTCATTAAATGCCCGCCACCCATATTTAACCACTTAATCTTAGGAAAGTACTTCCCGAACTTTTCTTCCACGACATTCAGCGTCTTTTCGAGGTCATAGGAAGTCGATTCGCACAATGTATGAAAATGCAATCCTTCCACCCCTACCGGTAAAGTATCACCCAGCAGATCTGCCACTACCCCGAGGCGTGATCCCGGAGCACAGGGATTATACAAATCAGTTTCCACATCCGAGTATTCCGGATTAATGCGTAATCCGCAGGATATTGAATTGGATTGTGTTTGCGGGTAAAACCGTTCGAACTGTGCCAGCGAATTAAATGTAATGTGGCTGCTGCATTTCATGATTTCAGGAAATTCTTTATCTGTATATGCCGGACCGTAAGTATGTGCCTTACTTCCCATTTCCTCGACTGCCAAACGCGCTTCTGCCAGTGAGCTGGCAGTGGAACAGGGAATATATTCACGTATTATCGGAAAGACGCTCCACATGGCAAAAGCTTTAAAAGCTAGTATAATTTCTATTCCAGCCCTTTCCTTTACTGACTTTATCAGTTCGAGGTTTCTACGAAGTGCTGTTTCGTCCAGTACATAACAAGGGGAGGGTATCTTAGTGAAATCCATTATTTTTATTTTTTTTGCAAAGGTACTGATTAATATTCAAGTGCTAAATGATCTTTAGTATATCTGTTAAGATTCAATTGCAAAAAAGAAACACAGTCGTATGAATAAACACTATTTTTTTCACATTGTATTTTGTTTCCGGAAAGTCAGATTGGAACACTGTTTTCATTTAAAGGTATATCCGGGATCCCATCTAATTTTAATATTTCTTTTGTATAACCGCTGCTTATTTTTTCGGCTATTTAAATTTCAGTCACAAAATAAAATCTTTAGAATTATAGTAACAAATCGAATGTTTAGTTTCCGTGTGTACGTAAAAAAACAAGTTCATTTTAGCTATTCTGATTGTTTCATTTTTTTTCTTTGATTACCAGAATAACGGAAACGAACAGAATTTATCCTCACGATGAATATATTTTAATATATATTATATATATTTTCACTTTTATTTAGTTGTAGAAAGCAACTAAATATCACACATTTATACTTATTACACATTGAAAAGGTATAAAAACAGTCCATCCCTGGTTCCAAAAGATGCACACAATTGATATATTTGTGTAATTTCGCAACGCTTTTGCGACAATTATAAACAAAATTGGAATGCAGAAAATATTTTATTCATTCTAAAAAAATCATTTAATGAAAAAACTAATTACCCTGATTACCGCTTTTTCGATAGGAGTTTCGGCATTCGCAGGTGGACTGTTAACAAACACCAATCAAAGTGTCCACTTTCTTAGAAATCCGGCACGGGATGCTTCAACCGATATTGATGCAGCGTATTCCAATCCGGCAGGTTTGATATATCTCCCGGATGGCTTTCATTTCTCACTTACCAATCAGAGTGCTTTTCAGACACGGACCGTCACTTCCACTTTTGCTCCTTTTGCTGCCTACGGTGGCAACGCTACAAAAACTTATAATGCTAAAACAGAAGCTCTGCTTATCCCGAGTTTTCAGGCAGCATATAAAAAAGACAAGCTGGCTCTTTCCGCATCGTTTGCCATTATCGGTGGTGGTGGTGAAGCCACTTTCGCGAACGGGTTACCATCTTTCGAGGCTCCAGTTTCAATGATTCCTATGGGTTTAACTGCTGCCGGGGTACGGACTACAAACTATTCCATGGAACAATACCTGAACGGGAAACAATTTATTTTCGGTTTTCAGGTTAATGCCACCTATAAGTTCAATGAAATAATTTCAGGATCACTTGGGGTTAGAATAAATTACCTGACAGGCAGTTATGACGGATATTTACGAAATATCCAGATAAATCCGCAACATCCTTCCTTAAACCCCAGCGGAAATATGATGCCGGCCAATACCTTCTTTACAAATGCAGCCGCTGCAGCAAACGGAGCATCTTCATCACTTGATCCTGTTGTTATGGGAGGGTATGGTTCATACACCATGTCTCAACTCGTATCAGCCGGAGTGCTTACTTCAGCTCAGGTTTCGGCTCTTGGTGCCGGCTTAGGAAAGAATGTCAGCAACTATACCGCCACTCAGGTACAAGGAGGTTACAAGGCTGCGGCAACTTCCTATACGGCAAATGCTGCAAAGACAGCAGATAAAGAGGTTGATTGTAAGCAAACAGGATGGGGAGTAACCCCGATTCTTGGACTGGATATTCATCCATTAGAAAATCTGCTCATCGGATTAAAATACGAATTCGGAACCAAATTAAATGTTACGAACAATACAAGGGTCGACAATACCGGTCTGTATCCTGATGGAGAGGTTAACAGGAATGATATTCCGGCATTATTAACCATTGGTGCCCAGTATACGTTGGATAAAGTAAAAATCTCAGGAGGATATCATCATTTTTATGATACAGATGCTAAATTACCAAAAGATCGTCAGAATAGTATTAATAGTGGACTTAACGAATACCTGCTGGGCGCAGAATATTCGATAAACAAAACTTTTCTGATCAGTGCCGGTGGTCAGCTTACTCGTACCGGAGTTACCGATGATTATCAAAAAGATATGAGTTACAGCTTAAATTCGGTTTCCATAGGGTTTGGTGGAGCTGTTAACCTGACGAAACAACTGAGATTAAATGTGGCTTACTTCTTTACCAAATACGACAAATGGACTAAAGTGGTTGATAAGGATAAAGTGTTTGATGCGGCCACCAATACCAAGGGGTACAATGGCACTTCATTGGGTGGAACCGATGTCTATGACCGGACAAACAATGTTATCGGAGTCGGACTGGATTATAATTTCTGAAAACAGTTGAAGGATTAAACACATTCAACAGGGAATGTCAATAAAACAGAAGAAGGAGAGATGTCAAGTCCCTCCTTCTTTAGTTTTAAATAATTCGGCAAACGCCATTAAACGCTATAAATAGCAAGTGAAAATACCTACTAAGTTTATATAAATTCAGAAAATAAAAAACAGTTCAGTTTTTCCTGTATTCTATAGAAAAGACTAAAAAGAATGGAAGCATGACTATAAGCCTTGCTCCCATTCTTTTTAAATATCTCTTCCGTTGTTTCCGATACGTTGTGTAAGTATTACAATTCCAGATCAATGTCATGCAATTCATGCCAGGGCAATCCTTGTATGTTGAGTTGTTCCATAAACGGATCGGGATTAAATTCCTCCACATTATATACACCCGGTTTACGCCAGAGTCCTTTAAAGAACATCATGGCTCCAATCATGGCAGGGACACCGGTAGTATAACTCACACCCTGGGCACCGGTTTCTTTGTAAGCAGCTTCGTGACTGCAATTGTTATAGACATAATAGGTGGTTTCCTTTCCGTCTTTCAAACCTTTAATGCGACAGCCAATGGAAGTTTGTCCGGTATAGTTTTCACCCAGTTCACCCGGATCAGGCAATACGGCTTTCAGGAATTGAATAGGAACAATTTTTTGTCCGTTATATTCCACTTCATCAATCCGCGCCATGCCGATATTCTGAATCACGCGTAAGTGTGTGAGGTATTCCTGACCGAAAGTCATCCAGAAACGTGCACGCTTGATAGTCGGATAGTTTTTAACCAGTGATTCCAGTTCTTCGTGGTAAATCACATACGATTCTTTCGGTCCTACTTCCGGGTAGTTCAGTGCTTTATGAATCTCATGAGGTTCGGTATCCACCCATTGCCCATTTTCCCAGTATTTTCCACGTTGAGTTACCTCACGGATATTGATTTCAGGATTAAAATTGGTGGCAAATGCTTTGTGGTGATCCCCGGCATTGCAATCCACGATGTCCAGGTATTGAATTTCATCAAAATGATGCTTTGCAGCATAGGCTGTATAAATGCTGGTCACGCCCGGGTCAAAACCACAACCCAGAATGGCTGTCAGGCCGGCTTGCTTAAATTTATCTTTATACGCCCATTGCCAGCTGTATTCAAAATGTGCTTCATCCCGGGGCTCGTAATTGGCTGTATCGAGATAATTGACACCACTCTCCAGGCAGGCATCCATAATGTTCAGGTCCTGATAAGGGAGTGCTACGTTGATAAGCAATTCAGGTTGATAATCATTCAGCAATTTGACCAGTTCAGGAACATTGTCTGCATCAACCTGTGCTGTTTTCACTTCCACACCAAAGCGTTTCTTAATATCTGCCGCTATTTTGTCACATTTAGACTTCGTGCGACTTGCCAACATGATTTCAGTAAATACATCCGGATTTTGGGCTACTTTGTTTACTACTACAGTTCCCACGCCTCCGGCGCCGATAATTAATACTTTTCCCATTTTCTTTGAATGATAGAGATGAATTTTCGAATATTTATACGTTGTTACAAAAATAGTTGTTTTTTATGAATATGAAAGATTTTAGACATTCTATCTTGCTTAATCTTCCTTAAGGCTTCTTACCTATTACTTCTTTCGTCCTTCAAAATCCGAATATAGGCTACTTTGTTGCAAACTTATTTCAGTACCAGACAATTTTGTCTTTGATCTTTATTCTTTGATCTTTGTTCTTTGATCTTTGATCTTTTGTCTTTTGTCTTTTGTCTTTGTTCTTTTGTCTTTGTTCTTACTTGCTCCTTACCTCTTACCTCTTGCTCCTTACCTCTTACTTCTGATAAATCGTTGGATCAAACCCTGCCAGTCCTTCTTTTCGTTCGGTGCAGGTGCCACAGGTACCGCAATGAATTTCCTGACCGTTATAGCACGAGTAGGTATCTTCAAAGGGAACACCTATTTCTTTTCCCATTAATCCGATTTCACGTTTGGTAAGATTTGTAAAAGGTGCCAGAATCTGACAATGGTTGTAGGTACCAAGACTGATCGCCTTGCTCATTGTTTCAATAAATTCTTCCCGGCAATCCGGATAAATGGCATGATCGCCTGCATGGTTCGAAATCATCAGCTTATCACATCCGATACTTTCGGCTATTCCGGCTGCAATGCTCAACATAATCCCGTTACGAAACGGCACAACCGTTTTAATCATATTCTTGTCTTCGTAATGACCGTTAGGAATGGCTCCCCCTGACTTTAACAAATCGGAGACAAAGCCCATTTTGTTTAAATCTATTTCAATAACATGATGTTCAATGCCCAGTTTTTTACAATTTCTGGCTGCATATTCTATTTCACGCAAATTATGTTTCGATCCGTAATTAAAGGTCACAGCCAGCCTGATTCTTTCGGCATGTTTATAAATGGCCACCGAACTATCCATTCCACCCGAATAAAGTATTACTATATCTTTCATTTTTTTCTTTTTTTTGCGGCACAAAAGTACTCAAAACACATCAATTCATGGCAGCTTTTACGACTTTTTGTTTTTACCGTTACAAATAGATGTTTTTTTGTATTTTTGCAAAGGAATTAACTGGAAATATATTTAAAGTAAATTATGGAATACCCTTCAACAAAGATATTGCCTGCCGAATGGGCAAATCAACAATTTATTCAGCTCACCTGGCCACATATAAATACCGATTGGGCAGATATGCTCGATGAAGTAAACGAATGTTTTGTCAACATTGCCCGTGAAATAATTAAACATGAGGATTTACTGATTGTATGCTATGATACCGACGAGGTGGAACAACTCCTGGGTGATGCAGATTTATCCAGGATTACGTTTGCAGAGATGCCAACAAACGATACCTGGGCACGTGATCATGGTGGAATAACCGTCTTGGAAGATGGCAAACCGGTAGTCTACGATTTCACGTTCAATGGCTGGGGGTTGAAGTTTGCTGCCAATTACGACAATCTGATTACACGAAAGCTCTATACTGCTGGAATATTCAGTGATTATGGCCATAAAAACTGTTTTGATTTTGTTCTCGAAGGAGGTAGCATTGAATCAGATGGTGAAGGGACATTGCTCACAACATCCGAGTGTCTGCTCTCTGACAACCGCAACAATTTATCCGAAGAGGACATAGAAAAGAAACTGATCGGGTATTTCGGACTGAAACAGGTACTCTGGTTGAATCATGGTTATCTGGCAGGCGACGATACGGATAGTCACGTGGATACTTTGGCACGACTTTGTGACCGAAGTACCATTGCTTACTTAAAATGCGATGATATGGAGGATGAGCATTACTACGAACTGAAGAAAATGAAAAAAGAACTTCGTATGTTTAAAACTCCCGAAGGAAGATATTACAGGTTGATACCCCTACCAATGGCTGATGAAGTCTACTTCAACGACGAACGCCTGCCTGCCACCTATGCTAACTTTCTGATCATAAACGGAGCAGTGTTAATGCCGACCTACAATTCACCGAAAGATGAAATAGCGAAACAACAACTACAAAAAGCCTTTCCCGATCGGGAAATAGTGGGTATTAATTGCCTGGCATTATTAAAACAACACGGATCGTTGCATTGCGTGACCATGCAATATCCGGGGAGTAATGAGTAAGAGGCAAGAGGTAAGAGGTAAGTCAAAGCAAACAGATTTTTCTTTATTTGATGGAATACCAATTATATTTCCGAACGATAATATCTTTTTTAATCATTGAAATTAATGACTTTAAAATGCTGAAGAACGCTATCATCATAGGGTATTACCAAAAGCAACAGCGTCAAAGGCAACAATCAATTAAAATTCAAAACCATGAAAATAGGTCTAATCCAACAAGCCAATACTGCTAATCGTTCTGAGAATGTATCTAAACTGGAACTTAATATCCGCGCCTGCGTCGAACAGGGAGCTGAGCTGATCGTCATGCAGGAACTTCACAACGGGTTGTATTTCTGCCAGACGGAAGACCCTGCTGTATTTGATCTTGCCGAAACGATACCCGGTCCTTCAACAGAATTATTTGGCAGATTGGCTAAGGAACTTGAGGTTGTGCTGGTCCTCTCATTGTTCGAAAAACGGACAGCCGGGTTGTATCATAATACTGCGGTTGTCGTTGAAAAGGATGGAACCATAGCCGGAAAATACCGCAAGATGCATATTCCGGATGATCCTGCCTACTATGAAAAGTTCTACTTCACCCCCGGTGATCTAGGCTTTGAACCCATTCAGACTTCACTTGGAAAACTTGGTGTAATGGTATGCTGGGATCAATGGTATCCCGAAGCTGCCCGGTTAATGACCATGGCAGGTGCCGAAATACTGATCTATCCCACTGCCATTGGATGGGAAAGTACGGATACTGACGATGAAAAACTGCGTCAAATGATGGCCTGGCAGATTGCACAACGGGCACATGCAGTAGCGAACGGCACATATGTGGTGGCATGCAACCGAACAGGTTATGAGCCCGATCCTTCGGGGATAACTAACGGCATACAGTTTTGGGGCAACAGCTTTATTGCCGGTCCTCAGGGCGAAATCCTTTCACAGGCACCCAATGAGGAAGAAGAAAACCTGATCATTGAAATAGACTTGTCACGAACTGAAACCGTTCGTCGCATGTGGCCTTTTTTTAGGGATCGTCGTATTGATACTTATAGTGAGTTGGCTAAGAGGTGGAGGGAAGAATGATGTGGTTATGTGATAATGTGATGATGTGATGATGTGGTGACGTGATGATGAGTTGATGTGATTATATAGAAATAAATATGAAACATCAAACTAACCGTTAGAATTTGTCACAAAGCAACCCTAAAGACAATTTGTTTTATTACAAATTATTTTATTTGAGGCTTATCAGGTACTCATCTGCCGACAGAACCGAAATTGCTGACTCCTGACTTTCCAATGATTCTTTACACCAAATAATCAACTTGATAATGATTATTTAGCAGTATTTCTATAAGTATTGTCGAAGACAATTTCAAATAAAGGTTTCTAAAATCTTCAAACTTCAGAAACCCTTATTTTGTAAGATCAACAATCAACAGATATCAAAAAGGCAATTTAATAAAATTATTCTCCTCAGCCGGTTGATCCACATTATGTTTTTGTTTATCAACCGTTTTTCCTACTTTAAAATTATAGGTATACTGCACTACAAATGCAGCTATTGTCTTCATATAAGTGTCCGTTTGCTGATAAATTGAGTTATTCCGCAGGGTAGCTTTGCTATCGAAAAATTTACCGGCAAAAGGGTTAAACGAAAGAACTGCGAGGGTACTGTTGTTCTTAAACTGTTTAACAAGGCCTGCAAAGTAGAAGGGCGATACCCGCGTTTCCGTTTGCCCGTCCAATACAGGTCCGTTCAGATTAAACATAGCAATAAACTTCAGATCCAATGGTACCGGGAACATCATAAACGAATTCCAGTTCCAGGTTTGTTGGTTGGTCGGATTAATCTGATTGAGGTACCTGTCAATATGATTGAACGAATACCTTAAATTGGAATTAAACAAAACCTTTCCCACTTGCGAATTAATCGAAAGACCACTTCCTGCTTCATACCCGTTGGATATGTTAAACGGTTTGCTTTCAAACACATTGGAAGTACCTACCTGACTGATTATTGTCTGTATTAGTCCGGTTTTATATTCATAAAACAATTGGGGAGCCAGGTTAACAGTTACTTTCCCAAACGTAACCTTTACGTTGTAGGTAAACTGGAAATTATCCCGGTAGGCCGGTACCAGGTTTATATTTCCCTGACTTACAGTCTGGCTATCAACACGACTGACCAGTGGATTCAATTGCCCGACTGATGGACGGATCACCCTTCTGGAATATGAAAGCTTGATGCTGTTATTATCGTCAAACTTAAATGATCCATTTGCATAAGGCAGTGGTGAAAAATAATCATTACCCTGCTCCGAATTGATCACTACATGTGAAGTTTCAAACCTCGATCCTATCTTAATACTCCCCTTTTTAAAATTCCTCGATAATTCGGCATAGCCACCCATTCGCAGATCGGTGTAATCCAGATTAGGGGCAACTGTCAACGTACTAGAATTATCTATGGTATATCTGTTGAAATTGCCGCTGACACCTGCATTTAAGGAATAAACGCTATCAAAAGGCAAGGTGTAATTGGCCTGACCTGTAAACGTCTGCGTATTGGTTTTGCTCTTTTCAGTTTGCAACGGGTCTTTGAATTGTGAAGTTGTGTCGATAGGGTTGTAATATTCATTTCTGAAATCGGTTGTCGAAGGATTATTCAGACTTTTAAAATAATTCAATTCCACTTCATAGCCATGTTGGGATTTCTTATTGAACTTATGTTTATAAAAAAGCGATGTGGTAAGTCCATCATTGCTGGTCTTTGTATTGGTATACGACCGGAAAATACTATTCATAGCATTATCTGACCGGTTATAATTCCAGGCATCCCCGCTAACGTTGGTCAGATTGCCGTTATAAGAAACATTCAGGTTTATATTATTTAATTCATTGGGATCATAAATTAATCCGATATTGGCATTTCTATAGTTTCCGTTGATTCCCTGATCATTGTTCCGTCGCAATTCGTTACTTCCTGCGATACGGGTCATTTCTGATTTAATGTCGAAGTTTTGATACATTCCATTGGCCGCCACATAGTAAGATATTTTTTCGAACCCATAATCAAGGCTTCCATTTACCCGCCCCATGTAATTATCCCCACTCACGGGCAATGCCATGACACTTGCCATGCCCTTCAGTCCGAACCTCATAGCCGGATTCGTGACTATATTAATGACGGCATCCACATCGGCATCATATTTGCCCGAAGGACTGGTTATAACTTCCATCTTGTCCACCTGCGAGGGATGCAATCTTTTCAGGTATTCCTTATCCCGGGTAATCCCGTCAACTTCTATCTTTATATTCGATTTTCCGTTAACCGTGATGTTCTCATTCAAATAATCCACCTGCACCGAAGGGACTTTCCGAAGGACATCAAGTCCATCGGAGGAAGTTTTTTTAAGGCCATCGGGTATACTGTAAATAGTCCGGTCACCCAGTTCGGTGACTTTTAATTTTGACCCGTTCACCACCACCTCTTTAAAGTTATACGTGTTTGGTTCAAGGGCAATCACTCCCAGGTTATTGATCATTCCTTTCTTTCGTGGAACTGAACTCTGACGGGTTTTATAAACCAGGTGTTTCACACGGATACAATACGTTTTTATCGTATCGCCTTTATAAAAGACAAATTGACCTTCCGAGTTCGATTTAGATAATTCAACCGTATTACTGTCCGGCATTAGCAATAACTCCACACTTGCTCCTTCAACCGCTTTGGAGGTTTCTTTATCAGTAAGGCTTCCGGTAATAACTTGCCGGGCATGAACATTCAATGCTGTAAGACACAACAATAACATAAGAATTTTATTCGACATTACTCTATAGTATTAATAGATAATTTTCTTTTATTATTTTGTCATGACAGTTTCCGATTTTGAATCCACCACTACCGGCATTTTCATCTCGTTACCGTTATTTTTCATGGTGGTTGAACCTACAATATGCCCTGTAGAGGAATTCTTCAGGATTAACCCTGTTGGTAGATCAATAGTACCTTCGGAAGTCATAGTTCCTTTTAGTTCCTGAGTCATTTGAGCATTGGCATCGTTCGACGGCAAAGATTCAATTTCAGTTTTCCCGGCAACTGTAGCAGTGTTATTCTCAACACCTTTCAGAGTATATGAATTTTGTGCCATTAATGAAACAGCACTTGATACCATAAAAAATGAAGTTTCCCAGTTATCACCAATTTTCACCGTTGTTTCTGGCAGATATGAGAACAATGGTTCAATAAAACTTCTTACTGCCGATTCTTTAATAAGTCCATCCGCCTGCGTTTTGGCCTGGTCCCTTTTAGTGGCAGGTATAGAATCCAGTACAACCAAAACATTGTCTTTGAATTTTCCGTAATTCACAAAATCAATGAATTTCCCGGCTGTTGATATTTTTGCAGTGATTTTATACGTACTCATCCTATGCATGATCATCTCAAGAGGATCTGTACTTCCAGCCTTTGCCGAATTGGTTTCCTTATTAAACATTGGCGAACTGATTTTCGAAGCAATGGTATCAAATTTGAATTCTATATTCATTACGCCATTTTCCTGACTGAGCACCTGATAACTAATCGCCATGTTGGAAATAACATCAATGGCATACTGTTGCCCGTTGGCTGTTTGTTGAATGGCTTGTTTATTCGTACTTTTTGCCGTATATACCTTCCCCTTTTCAAGGTTTAATTTAAGACTTACCGGCGATTGTGCCTGCATTGAAATTCCCAATAGAGCTAAAAAAACTGTTAAGATGGTTGTTTTCATTTTTTAATTGATTTCTGGGTGAATAGTATTGAAGTTAAATTAATGTTCTTTATTGATCGTGTTTATGAATATTTTTTCATCTAACACATAGAGCTTCCCTATTGTTTTTTTTTACATAAGTATACCCGATATCTCCTTTTGCTCAAAATCCGGCATGCAGTTTATACTTCCAGGTATGCTTCAAATACATCTAATACATTTTCAGATACTTAAAATTTTACAAAGTTAAGATGCAATTGTTATTTATAATATACTTTTTTAACGTTAATTATTCTTTTTCGATCGATTACTCCGAATGAGTTTATCTTATTTCTTACTCCGCATATTCATTTAAATCATGAATCTCTTTCTCCAGCCCTTCAATCTTTGCTTTATAGATCTTAAGGTGTTTATAACCCAACGTGAGAGAAAATACGGACACAGCAATAAAAACAAACAAGATGTTTGATCCGAAATCAAGGCTTTTCCATGCAATCAGCAGTATACCTGCAAAAATCAGTGGAAAACCCATTAGATTAAACTTACGTTTTGCAACAAAAAGGCGTTTAAATTTTGTAACCTTCACCGCTGATTCAAGTATCGAATCAGCACCCAGGTTTATACCTCTTAGAACCATAAAGCTTTTAAAATTCATAGAAAACAAAACCACAAGAAATGTTAGAGTCAACAAACATCCCGTCAAAAACTTTATATCTACATTTTCAATCCTGAAATTATCGTGCAATCCCAGGATTAAAATTACCGGCAACAGGAATAATGAAATAAAACTCCTGTATTTCATCCAGTTCAATTTTTTCTGGGGCTTTTTTGACAAAGCATCCAGGATAAGCCTTTTATTCAGCTTCTCCAGATTGTCTAGTTTACGGTCGTATTTTTTCCAAATCGTTTTTAGTTCTTCTATTTCCATGATTTTTAAATTTAATTGTTGGATAAATGATTTTTAAGTTTTTGCTTTATCCGGCTGATTTTAGTAGCTACATTCGTTTTAGTCAGTCCGATAATTTCAGCTATTTCATCATACGATGTATCATCCAGGAAAAGCAGGATGATCGCTTTGTCAACATTCCCCAAGGAGTCGATGGCACTGTATAATTGTTCATACAATTCGTCAATAGTATGATCAGTTTCATTCGTCATGTCAGGAATCCAGTTTGTGTATTCAATCCGTTTTGAATGCTTTGTCGATTCGCGAAGCCATGTAATGGCGGTATTTAAGGATACCCTGTAAATCCAGGTACTCACTTTCGATTTCTGCTGAAAGGTAGGATATGCCGTCCATAAGTTTGAAATAATATCCTGGAACAAATCTTTGACATCATCCGCCTGATCGCAATACATATGGCTGACTTTATAAATCAGTTTTTTATTTTCCTCTACAATTTCTATAAAATCAGCTTGTAGTTTATCGTTATCCATTCTGACGTTTTTATTTTTTAAGTATTAGTCGAAATCACAGGCTAAAAATCACAGGTAAGAAGAATTATTTTTTATTGACGCGTATTACCACACGGCATATTGCTGCCGGCAAGCTCTTTATCTTATACAAAAACCGCTCCCGGAAATACTTCCTGAAGCGGTCTTTGTATAAGATAAAGAGATATTTAAACTTTCTCGTTCATTTTCATCAGGCCCATCATTTGGTTCACGGTTTTTTGCATACCGTCGGTAGATGCATCCAGGAAGATAACATTTCCCTTACCCGTTTCCCCAAAATGTTTGATGGTCTCCGTCCACATACTGAATAACAGGAAGGAGGCATCCAAATCGGCATCAGTCATCTCTTTAGCAGCCTGTGCCATTCCTTTGGCCACTTCTTCCCGGAACAAGGCAATTCCCTGTCCGCGTTGCTGAGCAGCTTCTTTTTCGGCTAATGCCGATATCTTAATGGCATTTCCTTCAGCTTCAGCAGCTTTTGTACGTGTGATCAGTAAGGCTTGTCCTTCGTTCTCAGCAGCTGCTTTCAGGTTATTCGAAGCCACAACCCGCGACATAGATTTGATAATTTCTTCATCAAAAGTAATATCATTCAATTGAATGTCAATCATATGATATCCCCATTCTTCCAGTGTCGCATCCAAATGTTTCTTCACTTCCAGGATGATTTCTGTACGGAGTCCGAGAATCTCGGCTTGTTTCTTGGTAGCCACAAAACTACGGATCGTACCTTCGATGGTGCGGATCAAAGCCTGCATAAAGCTGCGTTCGTCGACAAACTTAAACGCCACATTTTTAATCATTTCCTCCGATTGATTCAGCACGGCATACAGCAACATAGCCTTAAAGTACACATTCGCCTGATCCTGTGAAACCGCCTGGAATTCAAGTTCTGCCGAACGGTTCTGGATACTGATACGTTTGTACACCAGTTCAATCAATGGGATTTTAAAGTTAAGTCCGGGTGCCATAACACGACGATACTTTCCGAAAACTGTAATAACCGCCACATTTCCCTGATTTACGGTGACAAAACCGGAGAGAATGACAATCAATACAAATACTCCAATAATAATAAACGGAATTGATTCCATGGATTAATGTTTTATTGATTAAAATGATATTGATTCAAATTTCCTGTTGAATTAAATCTATTTGTTTTGTAGAATTAAGTATATCAAACAATGTTCGACTCCGAATTTTCTAAAAGGGACACCTCCTTATGATCAAGTCGCAGTTCCGATATGGCAAGTTTCATAGTTGGTCTTTTAACGACGAGTAAAACAATCATTAACCCTGCATAAACCAGATAATTGATATCTGAAGTCATAAAAATAACCATTAATGCAAATAATGCAGGGAGTTGGATAAATGCGTATCGTAGAATTGAAGCCCTTCTGTAGACTTCCATTTTAATTCTTAATTCTTCGTTATCCACTAAAGTATTCAACCGGATTCTGAAAATCACATTGCTTGCAATGATACCGACCATAATCAAACCCGGAACTAAATAAACAAATAAATTGGCTAATGCCGACTGAGTATCTGCATGCTGAAAATCGGCAATAAATAAACAGATTATAACTCCAAAAAGTATTACCCCCAACACCAAAGCCGCATGAATAATTGAAATTAATTTAAAATATTCTTTTGTTGAATTTTGATTATTTCCCATAAATTGATTGTCTTGAATTTCGATTCCATTGAATCTAAATTCTATAATAGCTAATTAAAAAAAGTATATAGTTTTATTGTTATTTCTTTTAAAAATCACACTTTCCTGCAAAAATCAGTTTTCCAAAAATACAATTGATTTCGTAATGACTTCAAAAGCCTGATAGAATGAGTTTAAACCCGTTGAACAGTTACATCATGTTAACCTAAATTTTATTTATTCGTAATCTAATCGTAGAGCAAAAAAACGTTGATTATACCGTCAACAAAAATACATATTTTTTTTGCAATTCACTCTTTTAGTCAAAACATATTTACGATTCTAAATTATTTAAGAATTCGGACAGATCTCTCTTTTAAGAATGGCTGTAACGGATCGGATTCTAATGAATTTCCAATGGTTGACTGATTAAATTATTTACTGACAGAATTATACACTTCAGGAATTACAGATTGCCAACTATAAGAATTAAGTAAAAAATCAGGTTTCTTCGAAAAACATTCAAATCAAATAAAACAAATAGAATTTTAAGTTGTAAAAAAAAGTAAATATTGAAAATTATCCGTACATATATGGTTGATCTGGATTAGTATATGCTTGACTCCTGAATTGGTTTTGGATCGGTTTTGGATCGGTTTTGGATCGGTTTATACAATCATATAACATTCACTTAACATCACTATATCAATCATTTAAATGCCATATATCTATAAAGATATATGGCATTTAAATTGATATTAATAGAAAGTCTTATTATAATCAAAACCGATCCAAAACGGATCCAAAACAAATCTAAAACCAATCTAAAGAGGAGAGCAGAATGGGTTTATAATAAATGCATTAAATGAGAGGACACTTTCCAACTAATGGAAAGCAGCGACATTGGATTTAAGAAAGAATAAAGATTGCCACCTTGATAAAAAAAAGGAAGTAAATTTTACCGGTTTCACTGAATATAAAACAGGAGCATCTGTCGGTTATTTCTTTTCGTAGGCAAGCATTTTCATTTTACACTCCATTCCCCATCGGAAACCACCCATTGAGCCATCAGTACGGATAACACGATGGCAGGGAATCAGGTAAGCAATGGGGTTGGCACCAATGGCAGTTCCCACGGCACGAACGGCTTTAGGACGACCTATATTTTCGGCAATTTGAGCATAAGTAGTTGTTTGTCCGGCAGGGATTTGTTTTAATGCTTCCCAGATGGAGAGTTGAAATTCCGTTCCGATTGGATTCAGAACCGGCCGTGAACCATTTTCAAAAATCTGACGGACTATACGTTCGGCTTTATTATCATTGTGTTTAAATTCGACATCAGGAAAACGGTAGTCGAGATCGGAGTAAGCACTCTCATGACTTTCTGGGAAAGTAAGGGCGCAAATCCCATCGTCTGAGAAAGCAATGCAACATTCGCCAAATGGGGTGGAGGAAAAACCATAAGAAGGATTTGATTGTGGAGGTAATTGTCTCATAGTTTTTTTGTTATTGTGTAGAAAAATTAAAGCGGGTAATGATTAGATAATTTTTTATAAAATAATTATCAGTTGTTAGATGCTACGAAAAAGTCAAGTACATTTGTGGCAAAGTTAACGAATTTAGTTGACTCAACGTTCATTTCTATACAAAAAAATACTCTTAATTCCAAAAACTCACCCGTATTTTATAAAAACTTATATGAAAAGATTGGTCCAATTAACTTTTTTGACAGTTTTGAGTCTATTCTCAGGAATCATGGCTCAGGTAAGCACATCTAAATGGGAAGCTCAGTCCATTGTTATTGATGGGAATGGGGCTGACTGGGGTACTCTCCCGCGTTTTTTTAATGCTGAATCGAATGTAAAATATGAATTCAGAAATGATGCTAAGAATTTATACCTGATACTAAAAGCAGCCGACCGGTCAACGCAAATGCAAATGTTGAGTGCAGGATTTAGTATAAAACTAAAAGTAAAGTCATCACCACCTTTGAAAATGTCCATAGCTTTTCCGGCATTAAAAAAGGGGGAAATGCCTCCCATGATCATCAATCAGGATGGCAAGATCGACAATCTGACATATAAATCAAGCCTAGGTGAAGTCATCATTCCAAAAGACACTGCTTTATTAGATGGTTTTCTGTTTTCTAAAGGCAAGATTGTCTCTGAAGGTAATGATGAGAACAGCATTTGTTTTGCACGGAGTAAAACAGCTCGTGAACTTGTAACCTATGAAGTCAGGGTTCCACTTCGAGAGATTTACGGGAATGATTATTCGCTTTTAAGTTTAAATACAACTCCCGTTCAATTATTGGTAAACATCAATGATCTTTCACAAAGAGATATGAAAAAGATGAAAGGTCATCAGGGCAAAGGAATGTCTGGAGGCATGCCTGGCGGAGGAAGAGGCGGCAGAGGAATGGGTGGAGAAATGGGTGGAAATGGTATGGAGAACAGGGGAATCGGAGGCAGTGATACCGGCGAAATGCCCGGTTCAGATATGCAGGAGTCCTTGCAAGGGAATCAGGGAAGCAACAGCTTTTCGATGGAACGGAAAAGCTTCAGCATTGATTTTAAATTATCGACAGGAAAAGAATAAACCGATCCCTGTATACTGCTGCAGAATCTAAGAAAGAGATTATGCTCTTTTTAATGCTTTATCCAAAGTAGGTTTTCTCAACACTTTGTTACTTTCGGAATAAATAAAGGAAGGAAGAAAGTAAATATGTTTTGGAATTTCATATTTCGACAGCACCTCATCCAATTGTTTTTCCAGACTTTCACGCTGAGAACTGGAATACTCTTCCGATTCAATGACTAACACCACAATATTTTCAAACTGATCGTCAGGAAGGGATGAAATAAAATAACCGGAAGGGATGATTCCTTCCAGTTTTTTTTCGAGTTGTTCCGGGTGAATCTTGATACCTCCCGAATTTATGGTAGAATCGTCTCGTCCCAGCCAGCGAAAAGAAGTTGTTCCTTTCAATTCAACAATATCATTCGTTTGGATTTCTTCCTTCAACAAGTGTGGAGCGCTAATAGCAAGACACCCTCTTTCATCGAGACGAACGGAGATTCCATCCAGTATCGTAAAACAGTCGGATCTTTCCACCCCGTTAAACCTACGCAAGGCAATGTGCGAACAGGTTTCAGTCATACCATATGTCTCGTACAGTTCGGAAGGGATATTCTCAGAAAGCAATTCCAGTTTCGAAGTGACAGACCCCCCTCCCACTATTATTTTACCGACTGATTTAGCTTTCAGGGTTTCGAAGGAGTGAAACAATTGATACGGAGTGATGGCTGTAAAATCGATGGAATCCTGAAGGTTTATAAAAGGATTGGCAGATGGTTCAACAGCTAACAGCTGAAAACCACTCACAATAGCCCGTACGATCATCATTTTTCCGGCAATGTATGAAACCGGGAGACAAAGCAAACAATTACTTTTATTGGTAAGCTGAAAGAATTGGTTGGTCATCCGGGCAGAATTTTCCATGCTTAGCTTGGATAATCGAATGCTTTTAGGGATACCGGTAGATCCTGAAGTATGAACAGTAATAAAATCAGAATCGTCGAACCAGTCTTTCAGGAAGTAACCGACAGCATTCCACCAGGAATCTACGGGTAGTGCCGGATTGATGATTTGGTCAACATTCTGACGATCATACAGGATTTCGTTAAGGATGATACTTTCCATATGTTATGATATAATTGAGCTTACATCCCATTCATATTCCTTCCGGAAATACAATTTAGCCTGTTGTATGGACAGTGGAGATGGAATGTTGTTGTGATACAATTGTCCGGTACCTAATCCCTGTGGCAGGGTTGAGCCAAGAGTAGCCGTCCACTGTGCAATGGCATTCAGCCCGATATTGGATTCCAGCGCAGAGGTTACCCACCAGCCGACATGATGTTTCCGGGCCAGACGAATCCAATCTTCCGATTGCGTAATACCTCCCAACAGGCTTGGTTTTAAAATAATGTAAGCCGGCTTAATTTTTTCAAGCAAGGATTCTTTTTCATCAGGATGTACTCCAATCAACTCTTCATCCAACACAATGGGAATGGGAGAATGAATGCAGAGTCCGGCCATGGTGTCCCAATTATGTTGACGGATAGGTTGCTCAATGGAATGAATACTGAATTCAGACAGACGGTTTAATTTTTCAAGAGCTTCATTGGGATGAAAGGCTCCGTTTGCATCCAGACGTATTTCTATATCGTCAGATGAAAACTGTTTCCGGATTGCAGCCAGGATTTCGAGTTCGGTACTAAAATCATTGGCACCTATTTTCAGTTTGATACACCGGTATCCGGCATCAATCTTCTCCCTGATCTGCTTTTCCATAAAGGTTTTATCACCCATCCACACCAACCCGTTGATAGGAATACCTGTATTTCCATCCGTAAAAGCAGAAGGAAACAGTATCATCGACCCTTTTGCTGTAAGATCCAGCAATGCTGTTTCCAGTCCGAAAGCAATGGAAGGATATTCATGCAAATCAATTGTACCCGGGTCAGCACCCTCATTTAATATGGAGCATAGATAATCCAGTTTATCAGCATACGAATCAACCGGATCAATACTTAAATCAGGGATAGTGGAACATTCGCCGATACCCGTCCATCCATTTTTCTCCAGGATAAGAAAAGAGGAGGGTTTATGTAATAAAACCCCACGGGAAGTACCTGCGGGGAATTTGAAGTTGAGATCAAATGTAATATAACGGGCTGTGAACATAAATTACAAATTATAAATATCTGCATCAATTCCTGTTGACGCAGATTTACATAGATTATTTTTTAAATGTAAGAAATGAATATAAGATTTTATCCACAGATTACACTGATTTACACTGATTAAAAAAAAATTAAAGATTATCCGGAATTTAAATGATTTAAGCTTTTCAGAGATTATTTCATGAAATAAGTTAAAAATATATCAATAATCCGATTCCGAATGTCAATGCAAATATCAGGCTGGCTATAGATACTCTGGGTAATTCGGGATATAATTCCAACGCATCTTTATACGTAAATACTTTTTTCAGGTTTAAATACATTACAGGAAATGAAAGAACGAACAACCATTGCCAGGCGGAATGGTAATTCAACAACGTGTATATCACAGTGAGTAAAACAGCCCCACCAATTAAAAACAATTGGTAAAACCTCGCATTCTTTACACCCATTGTCACTACAATAGTCTTCTTTCCGGCATTTTTATCGGCTTTATAATCCCGCATGTTGTTCATGTTCAAAACACCTGTGCTTAACAATCCGATAGCCGAAGCTGGAAATACAATGTCCCAGCGAAAAGTTTGAGTATGCAGGAAATAAGTGCCAATCACCCCCACCAGGCCAAAGAAAATAAAAACAAAGATATCACCCAGTCCCCGGTAACCATACGGGTTTTTGCCCACCGTATATTTGATAGCCGCAGCAATAGCCGCCAACCCCAATAATCCAAACAACAACATGCTGGTGACAGGGATACCTTCGGTACCGATGATTATCAACGACACCCCCGATACAGCGCACAGGATTCCAAGGACAATAATACCACGCAACATGGTTTTAGGGGTTATCTCGCCCGACTGCACCATGCGTTTAGGGCCGATCCGTTCGGCAGTATCCTTCCCGTTTACAAAATCGCCATAATCATTGGCCATATTCGACATAATTTGAAGCAACACGGTGGTCAATGCCGCCAACCCAAATATAGACCAACGGAACTTATCATCAGCAGCTGCCAGGCAGGAACCAATAATTGTATTTGACAACGCCAACGGCAAAGTCCGTAAACGGAATGCTTCTATCCAGTTACTTATTTTCATTATTATTCAGATTTTTTAAATAAAGAACTTTGAGTAAGAGCCAGGAGCCAGGAACCAAGATCAAAGATCAAAGACAAAAGATCAAAGACAAAAGATTAAAGATTAAAGATCAAAAGAACAAGAACAAGAATCATTTACCTCAAACTTCAAACTCCTCAAACTCCTCAAACTCTTCAAACTCTTCAAACTCTTCAAACTCCTCAAACTCCTCAAACTCCTCAAACTCCTCAAACACGGAACGCGGAACACGGAACACGGAACGTAAAACGTCTTACGGCATTTTCGGAAACTTAGAAAAATCAGGTTTTCTCTTTTCAAGGAATGCATTTTTCCCTTCATGCGCTTCTTCTGTCATATAATACAACATGGTGGCATTCCCTGCCAATTCCTGAATACCTGCCTGACCGTCGAGTTCTGCATTTAAACCGGCTTTAATCATTCGCAATGCCAATGGACTATGTTGCATCATTTGCTTGCACCAGTCCACCGTTTCGTCTTCCAGTTGATCGTAGGGTACCACTTTATTGACCATACCCATTTCATACGCCTCGGCAGCTGAATACTGTTTACACAGAAACCATATCTCACGGGCTTTTTTCTGGCCTACAACACGGGCCAGGTAAGAAGACCCGAAACCGGCATCAAAGCTACCCACTTTAGGACCTGTTTGCCCAAAGATCGCATTTTCGGAAGCAATCGATAAGTCACAGACTACGTGCAGTACATGCCCACCCCCGATAGCAAAGCCATTGACCATTGCCACAACGGGTTTTGGCAGACTACGTATCATCTTTTGCAAATCGAGTACATTCAATCGAGGGATGCCATCTTTACCAATATATCCTCCAATTTGTTTCACATTGATATCACCGCCGCTACAAAAAGCCTTATCCCCTTCACCTGTGAGGATGACGGTAGCGATATCCTGGCTGTCCCGGCAAAAAGACATACATTCGATCATTTCTTTAATGGTATCGGGTGTAAAAGCATTGCGGTAACGGGGACGGTTAATCGTTATTTTGGCAATTCCTTCAAAATAATCAAATTTAATTTCATCGAATTCTTTAATACTTGTCCAGTTTCTCATTGATTTATTATTTTAAATTACCACCCCCAACCCCTAAAGGGGGGGGGGTAAGAGTTGTAAGTATTGTTATTATTATTACACCCCTGCAAAAAAAAAAGAGTAAGAATCTTAAGTTCCGGTTTCTTTTCTTATCCCCCTTTAGGGGTTAGGGGTTCTCTTTTCTTATCCCCCTTTAGGGGCTAGGGGTTTTCTTTTCTTATATTTTCAAAATACCCTTTGTAATTTTCAGTATTTAATTCTGCATCGGTAAATACTTCAAGTACAGAAGCCTTACTGCTATTAAAAAGAGCGATAAGATTATCACCCAGTCCTTCTATTTGATTACAACCGAAATATTCTAATCCATAGGCTTCCACCAATGATTTTACATTCACATGATGAGGGGTTGTGAAATACTTCTCACAACCGGACATCAATAGAGAATCGCCAATAAATTTAAAGATATTTCCACCATTGTTATTCATGACAATGGTTTTAAAATTCCCCTTCATATAATTATTCCACAACCCGTTTGAATCATAGATAAATGATAAATCGCCTGTCAGGAAAAGAGTAGGCTGTCCGGAGGAAAAAGCAAATCCTGCTGCTGTAGACAAGCTCCCATCAATACCAGAGGTTCCACGGTTGCAGAAATAAGACAAATCGTCCCGGGTAGGGAATAATTGTGTCCAGCGCACCGAAGTGCTGTTTGCCAGTTGCATAATGGTTCCTGTTGGGACCAGTTTCAACAATTGAGTTACAACACTCATATCCGACAATGGGGCATTTTCAACAAATGAATCATGTCGTTTGCCAATGGTCTGCATCTGTTGTTGATATATTCCGGCAAAATCACTTGCTTTCTTTCCTAAAGGCATTTTGTCAAGTATGCCGACAGCTTTACCGGGGATAATAGTTGTCAGGCTTTTGTACGTATCTGCATACGGTAACGATGATTCGAATTGCCAGTGTTCAAAAGGACGGTGAGCTTTTAAAAACAGTTTCATCTGTTTGGAAATAGCAGAATGTCCAATGGTAATGAGCAAATCGGGTTGATAAGTCTCCTTTTCATCTTCCGACAGTGAAGCAAAAAAAACTTCGGGACGGCAAATAATATGCTCACCGCTTATATTTGATAGATTTTCTCCCACTACTACTACATCGGGTTCAGCGGAAAGCAGCGCTGCCAGTTCATTTAAAGATTCATTTTTAGGCTGAACGCCTATAATTATGAGTTTTTTGGAATATGATATCCAGGCTTCTGAGAGTTTCAACAAACTATCTGCAGAGATAGTAACTTCAGCGGATAGTGTTTTAATAATTTTGGGCTGACTGTGTTGTTCAGGCAATGCCTGGTAAATGGGCTCGCGTAAAGGCACATTGATTTGCACCGGTCCACAGGGTGATGTCATGGAGATATCTATGGCCTGTGAAATCTGCCTGTCGGAGAAAGCAAGATCATCTGCCAATATGGTTTCGACGGGCAATTCGACACAGGTTTTAATATAATTGGCATAAATGTTCGCTTGACGGATTGTTTGTCCATCAGCCTGATCAATGGTTTCGGCGGCACGGTCGGCAGTGATCACAATCAATGACAAATTTTGATAATATGCTTCGGCAATGGCCGGTGCAAAATTAAGGACGGCTGTTCCCGAAGTACAGACCAATGCAACCGGTTCAGCGCTATGTTGCGCAATTCCTGTGGCAAAATATGCAGCTGAACGCTCGTCCGTAATGCTCAAACATTCGAGTCCCGGATGATCGGTAAATGCCAGTATTAAGGGGGCATTCCGTGAACCCGGAGCAATGATCACCTTGCGTACTCCTTGCTGGAAACAAATTTCGGGTAAGTTTTTAATTCCCTGTCTAAAATGATTCATTATTCGATTTACTATTTACTCATTTACTATTTACAATTTATTTCCCTAAAGTATTAAAAATTCTTTTTTCTCAGGTTATCGTAAGAGACCCCATCTTTTGATTTCTCATCCCCTTTAGGGTTCCGGTTTTCTTTCTTATCCCTCTTTTGAGACTTGGGTTTTTTCTTATCCCCCTTTAGAGACTTGGGGTTTTTCTTATCCCCCTTTAGGGGCTAGGGGTTCTTTCTTATCCCCCTTTAGGGTTTCCGGTTTTCTTTCTTATCCCTCTTTTGAGACTTGGTTTTTTTCTTATCCCCCTTTAGGGTTAGGGGTTCTCTCTTATCCCCCTTTAGGGGTTAGGGGTCCTCTCTTCATTGCATTCATCATTGTGAGCATTTTATTATCCGTTTCCTCCCATTCGTTTTCAGCAATAGACGAAGCGGTTATACCAGCCCCACTGTAAAGGACAAATTGTTTTTTAAACAATTGAAGGCACCGTAAGTTTACATACAGGCAGCTTTTCTTATCCATGTTTAACGGACCGAGATAACCGGTGTAATAAGTCCTGTCATGTTTTTCATTCTTTAGAATAAAATTCCTTGCATTCTCTTTGGGCAGACCTCCCACCGAAGGAGTTGGATGTAAGGCTTTCAGACAGTCGCCCAATCTGTTTTCTATTTCTGTTTCATTAAATTCGAAACCTGTTCTGAGATGAATCAAATTAGCAGCCCGGTAATTTGAGGGGCCACTTAGTACGTAATCTTCTATTTTTAACGCATGGAGCGTTTTTTCAACAAACCCGGTAACAATTCCTTGTTCTTCAATTTCTTTCTCACTCCAGCTATATGCATCGAGAGGATCTCCGGTTGCCAGTTGCGTTCCGGCAAGCGATACGGTTTTCACTTTCCCGTCTTCAAGCACCAACAAAGGCTCGGGGGTTGCACCTGCCCAACAGCCTACTTCAGGGAGTTGAATCATATACACAAATGCGTGGGGATAGGTTTCACACAAATGCAGAAAAAAAGCACCGGCTTCAAATTCAGGTTTCAGATTTTCGACCCGAACTTTGGATAATACGACCTTGTGGAATATTCTTTGAGTGATAGCTTGCCGGGCACCGTTCACCTGGCTGATAAAATCTTCACGCGGAGTGGTAACTAATTTCCCGGATATCCTGTTTTCCGAAAACAGCAGCCCGGAGTTCCGGGAGAGCTGTTCTATAAAACCGGATTCTATATTTCCATTATAAAAAATTCGGTCCGGCTCAAGAATATACGCAGCATGATGCGTTGTTTCAAAAAAAGGAGCGACAATAAACCCTCTTCTTTGTTGAAGATCATTCAATACATCTATTTTCGCGGGGAAAGATAGATGTTGAACCAGGGTTACAATTTCCTGTTGCAGGGGTAACCGGTAAGATGCAAATGGGATATTCTGCTCTAAACAAACAGTTTGCAGGTTTATAAGCGATTGGGACGATTGATTTTCTAAATTCATTCTTACTCTTTCGGCTTTATGGGAATAATGCGGTTCGTGAGACGACAAACCGATATAAGTGTATCGTTTTTATCTTTCACGTGGATTTCCCAAACATGAGAACTTGCCCCTTGATGAACAATATTAGCCTCGGCAATCACCATTTTCTCAGAAGTAGTGCCAATATGACTTCCACTGATTTCGACTCCCAATACAGAAAAGCAGGTTCTGTCGACTATTGCAAGTGAACCCGCACTCCCCACCGATTCGGCCAGCGTCATTATGGCTCCCCCATGTAAACGTTTCATGGGCTGGATAGTTCTTTCATCAATAGGCATGGTAGCAGTAACACGACCGGCTGATAGTTCTGTATATTTAATTCCCAAATGCTCAATCATAGTATTTTTACACATACTATTAAGCACTTCCACAGTTAGTAATTGTGACATGACGAATAAATTAAATGGTAAAACCTCCCTTTTTTTTCAGGCATACAAAGATAAGAAATTATCTAAATCGGACATCACTATCGTTCTTTTATCTCAAACCAGAGACCGACTTATTATAAAAATACGATAATGAAATCTCTTAATTCTGTGATTATTTACAATCAGATAACAACTTTACGAGTAGTCGTTTTATTCAGGTGTTAGTACAGGGGACATCATTCATATCGACATAGAGAAACTGAAACATGTGATATGCTTATACTTACATTCAATGTCATTTTGTGTAGTACAAAAAATCAGAATATGATTTAAGTGTGAGGATCATACAAAAAGAGTCAGAAATAATAAACTCTAAAAATTAAGGGTTGGGAACTTTAACCGGCCGTTTGGCGAAAATAGCCGTTAATTCAGGTATACCAACGTACTTTCGTGTAAATAGTCTAAATACATAACTTGCCAGAAAGTAGAACAGAAAGGCTGTCGCAAATCCCATAATGACATCAATGACATAATGAGCCTGAATATAAACAGTAGAAGTAACTAAAGCCAGATAGAGCGGAAATAATATTGACAATAAGATGTACTGACGATTTTTCACAATCAAAAAAATAATTAAAGTTGAAATACCGACATGCGAACTTGGGAACGCTGCAGTTGGTCTTTCTCCTATTTGCTGAGAATTCTGAACCATTTGAGAGAAGAAACCTGAGTTTTTACCTGTCATTAAAAGAGCCTGATGTTTGTCAAAATAATAGCCGATATTGGGGAAAATTCCCGAGTTCAGGTTATCGACACTTATTGCCTGATAATAATATTGTGGTCCAGCTGTCGGGAAAAGTATATAGATCAGATAATAGCAAAAAAACGAGAACAGAACAATAAAAAAGAACTTTTCAAATATTCTTCTGCTTAAAAAGAAAAAATAGATGCAAGTGCCAATTATCAAAGGATAATAGGATAAATAACCCAGATTAAGGATTTCACTAAACCAGTGTTGAGGATATAGCTTACTAAATACCTGAGCTGGCTGGAAAGAGAATATGGTTTGTTCCAGACCTGCCAATAAATAATCGCAGTTTGGCATCAACCTATTGATATCAAAAGTTTCAGGATACCAATATACAAGCAAAACACCCACAAAGGCATATCGTGAAAATCGGATCATCCACCAATTTTTAATGGAGTTTAATATCGTAAGAAACACGATAATTAAAACTACGAAGAGCCTGGCTCTCAGCAATACATTTATTACCTGCAGGTCAGGATGAAGAATAATAACTATCAAAGATGTTATCATGACATAGATAAATGTCAGTTTCTCAACAGCAAAGAAACGTATTGGTCGATTTTGATTCATTTGTGTAGAACAAAGTTATTATTAATAAACAGGTCACTTAAAGTCGTTCATTTTATCAATTTCAATTCAATTGAAAACCAGATATCGCGATAGTAACACAGAAGATTGAGCATATACAACTCAATATGTATTAGTTATAAATTATAAAACTATATTGGAGACAACAAGAAATAAATAAAATTACAAAAATGCAAAGATACTATTTTTTATAACAATTAGTGATCAATTTTGACATTGAAATCTTCCCTTATTTCATTTATAATACGATAATATTATATTTCAGGCACAACCTGATTAATTTAAGGTTAAAAATACGAATAATTATCACCTGATATCCTACCTAAATATCCAATATCCTAAGCCTGGATAGTACATTTCATTTAAAAAAAAAAGGAACAACATCATTCCTTTATATCAAAATACAGGACCTAATGATCGATATAATTATCATTAACCTACAAAAATGCAAAAGATAAATATTTAATGTATTTTCGAATAGTAAACGCATTGTTCAGTTATATTATAAACACATCTATTACCTTGGGAGATGGTGACAGAGATCAGAGTTGATAAAGTATTAGTCTTGTCATATTTCTTCAAATAATATTAACTCTCATGCCCTTTATCAAGGAGAAGGTGATAGAGCCGAGAGGTAATTATGAAAAGTTTACAACTTTAAGCAAATATAATTCAAAGTTGTTACGAAGTTCGAAATTCATACAATTTCAAAAGCAAAAAAATAAGCAGCATTTGCTCGACGAATACCCGAATATCCTAAATAACAGCGATTCAGAACTCCGAATAAATGAATCAGCACTTGACACATGGAGGGTCAACATTTTATTATTAATTCACATTCAATATGGAATTAGTCTTCATTTAATTAAAATTCAGGAACCTGAATTTCTTTATTTATAAAAAAAACCTGCATTTTGAGTAGGAAAAGCAATTTAAAATTCTGTTCATGGGAATATGAAAAGAATTTCCTAAATTTGCAATCTTGCAATGGAATTGCATTTTGAAATTACAGGTACATTTAACAAACAGTTAAACTAAATTACATGATTAAAACAGTTGGCGACAATCTGAAAACTATTGGAATTTTCAACGATAGTTTTCCTCCAATTATGGATGGAGTATCACTTGCTGCTCAGAATTATGCGTATTGGTTACATCAAAAGAATCAACCGGTTTGCGTAATAACACCCAAGTCACCAAATTATTCGGATAACCAACCATTTCCGATTTACAGATATACCTCCATTCCTATTATAGGTCGAAAGCCCTATCGTATAGGACTTCCCACAATAGATCATACTTTTAAAACAGAAATTGAAAATATATCATTTGGATTGGTACATGCACATTGTCCGTTTAGTTCAGGTAGGTTAGCATTAAGTATTGCCAATAAACAAAAAATTCCTTTTGTTGCTACATTTCATTCAAAATACAGGGATGACTTTGAGCATTCTATTCACAACAAGTACATTGCCAAACAAATGACCAACGAAATAATCCGCTTCTTTGAAAAAGCGGATGAAGTCTGGATTCCACAAGCCTCGGTGGAAGAAACCATTCGTGAATATGGGTTCAAAGGAAAAGTGGAAATTGTAGACAACGGGAATGATTTTGCAACTGATCAACCGATCGAGCCGATAAAAAAAGCTGCCCGTACGGAGTTGAATATACCTGAGAATGAAATGGTTTTTTTGTTTGTCGGTCAGCATATCTGGGAAAAAAACACTCGATTAATTATCGAATCCCTTGCCCGAATAAATGATCTTCCTTTTAAAATGTTTTTTGTAGGAATAGGCTATGCAGCTTCTGAGCTGAAACAGTTGGCGGAAGATTCAGGATTGAGTGACAAGGTGGAATTTGTAGGAATGATTACCGATCGTGACCGAATTAAACAATATTATGCCGCAGCCGATTTATTTCTTTTTCCATCCATCTACGACAATGCTCCACTGGTGATTCGCGAAGCAGGTGCCATGCATACTCCCTCAATATTAATACAGGGATCATCTTCGGCTGAAAATGTGATTGATAATTTCAATGGTTTTCTGATCAGTAATTCTGTTGAATCTTTTTCTGCAAAATTAAGAGAATTGATGGCTACTCCTGAAAGGATCCGTGTAGCAGGATTGAATGCTTCTAAAAGTATTGCCAGGTCCTGGGAAAACGTTGTAGAAGAAGTGCTCGACAGATATAATAAACTAATGCAGCGAAAATGGAGAATTTAATTCAACCGATACTGGCTTCTAAGAAAGCAACGAAACCATTTAAAGCCTATCAGGTTCTGATTCCGGTATTACTTGGCTTATTTGTCATCGGTTGGCTATTCCTGGATGAATTTAATCCCGAAGTTTTTTTCTCTTTTAATTTCACCATTTTCAGTGTCATGTTTCTTATTCTTGCATTTTTATTAATGCTTTTAAGAGATTTTGGAATGATGTGGCGATTCAGATTGCTCACCGACAAAGATCTATCCTGGAAACAGGCTTTTCATATCAATGTACTCAGTGAATTCACTTCGGCAGTAACACCGGCAGCTGTTGGCGGGTCAAGCCTGGTCGTTATATTTCTTATAAAAGAAGGTATCAATGCCGGTCGCAGTACGACCATAATGTTTGTAAATCTGTTCCTGGATGAATTGTTCTTTCTGGTTGTTTGCCCCATTGTATTTCTGTTTATTCCGATCGATCAACTGTTTAATTCATCATCCGTCATTGTTTCGTCCTTTGCCTATGTTTTTACGGGACTTTACGTGACCCGGTTCATCTGGACTTGTATCATGTTTATCGGGATCTTCAAACGTCCGGATTGGATAAAACATATTCTGCTCACTCTTTTCAGACTTCCGGTTTTACGTAGATGGTATTTAAGTGTTGAGATTTTGACCAACAATCTGGTTCAGGCATCGAATGAAATCGGGAAACGTTCATTTGTTTTTTGGTTAAAAGCATTTGGGATGACACTCCTCACCTGGTCATCTCGTTTTCTTGTTGTCAATGCCGTATTTATGGCTTTTAAACCTGAAAATATTAACCATTTGGTGATTTTTGCCCGCCAATTGATTTTATGGGTTTTTATGATCGTTAGTCCGACTCCAGGCGGTAGCGGTGTAAGTGAATATGCTTTCAAAGAATATTATAAAGATGTGTTTACTTCAAAGTATTCTGATAGTGCTATTATTTTTGTCACCCTTATCTGGAGAATGATCAGTTATTATTTATATTTATTGCTTGGAATATTAGTAATTCCTAACTGGCTTAAAAAATCATTCTCCAAAAGCAATCCGAATTCTGAGATTACTTCAGAATAAAATCAAATACAATACATTTAATAAAGTCAAATATCAATTAAATTATCGATGTTGATTTCGTATTTTAATAGGATTACTTTATCTTTACGAATATTAAACGATAATTATCAAAGAATGATTAAGAAAATATTTTTCACAACTGCCTTTTTACTCTCATTAAACTTAGCATTTGCCTGTACAAATTTTTTGGTCGGCAAAGCTGCAACACTTGACGGATCTACTTTAATCAGTTATAATGCTGATTCATATTTTTTATTCGGTGCACTGTACCATTTTCCGGCTGCTGTTTATCCGGCAGGTTCCATGCTCGATGTTCATGATTGGGACTCGGGTAAATTTCTTGGGATAATTAAACAAGTGGAACAGACCTATTCTGTAATCGGCAATATGAACGAACATCAGGTAAGCATCGGTGAAACCACCTTTGGAGGAAGGACTGAACTGGTCGACTCTACAGCCATTATGGATTACGGAAGTCTGATTTATATTGGATTGCAACGTTCAAAAACAGCCAGGGAAGCCATCAAAGTGATGACCGATTTAGTGGCAGAATACGGGTATTACAGCGAAGGAGAATCATTTTCAATAGCCGACCCGAATGAAGTATGGATCCTGGAAATGGTAGGAAAAGGGGCAAATAACAAAGGTGCGGTTTGGGTAGCTCAACGAATCCCTGATGATTGCGTTTCAGCACATGCCAATCAGGCAAGGATCACAACTTTCCCGTATGACGATAAAAATAATTGCATGTACTCAGAAGATGTCATCGCATTTGCCCGTGAAAAAGGATATTTCAAAGGAATAAATAAAGAATTTAGTTTCTCCGACACCTATGCTCCACTCGACTATGTTGCTTTAAGAGCCTGTGAAGCACGTGTATGGTCTTTCTTTCGCAAAGTGGATCCGACAATGGAGAAATACATAACATATATTAAAGGCGAAACTGCTGAAAGAATGCCGTTGTGGGTAAAACCGGCGATTAAACTTTCAGCTCAAAAACTGAAAGAGTATATGCGCGACCAATACGAAGGTACTGAATTCGATATGACAAAAGGAATGGCAGCAGGTCCCTTTAGAAGTAAACTCCGTTGTAGCCCGTTGACTTTTAAAGTCGACAGCATCGAATATGTTCATGAACGTCCCACTGCAACTCAACAAACGGGGTTTACCTTTGTAGCACAAATGAGAAGCTGGATGCCCGATTATATCGGTGGTATTCTGTGGTTTGGTGTGGATGACGCCGCAACAAGTTTATATGTACCTATGTACTGTGGTATCAACCGTATTCCCGAATGTTATCGTCCCGACAATGGCAGCCTGCTCGAGTATTCTTCTACATCAGCTTTCTGGACATACAACTGGGTAGCAAATTATGCCTACAGTAAATATTCGTACATGGTTCCTGATATTAAAAAAGTTCAGTCCAAATGGGAAGACGACTTCAATGCACTTGTTCCTGCTATCGACAAAGTTGCGATTGGTATGACTGAAAACGATGCTCGGGTATTCCTTTCCGATTTTAGTATTGCACAAGCAGAAAACTCAACTGCGGCATGGAAAAAACTGGGTGAATATCTCCTTGTAAAATACATGGATGGGAATATCAAAGCCGAAAAGAATGGTAAATTCGTACAGAACGAATATAAAATACCTACAACTATTATCAGAGCAGGATATCCTGAAGAATACTTACGTCAAATGGTAAAAGAGAATCCGGGACTCAGAGTAAAAACTGCCGAAGAAATGAAGAACCGTAAATAATTGAATTTAGTTTTACCATTCGTTATTTTTATATCCTGATTGTTCAATTTAATTCATCCATACTTTTAAAGTGTACTTTCCCCCATGAAAAGCGAAATAAGACTTTTATTTTTGCTTGTTTTTGTAATTGGTTTGATTCTAAATCAGACGGATTGCCTTTTCATGAATCATGCACATACGCACCATTCTATTGAAAGTGAATCATTAGGTGCTGATTTATCTAATCAGTTCAATGATACACATTCAATAAATCCGGAGAATGATTTTTTTATTTTCGATCCACAATTTAAACTATCAAATTCCGGAAATTGCTCCTTATTATTTTCTTCAACTGACAGCAATGAGCAGATGAATTTTCCTTCTTCTATCTGGCAACCGCCTAAAAGCTTATAATCCTTATCCTTTCTTAATTCAATTTAAGGTGTATTCATCATACATCTCACATCTTTTATATCCATCATATACTCATTTATGATAACAGAAAAAAAACAAACAGCTTTAAAGGAAAAGAAACAGGCTGCTTTAATTTCAGTTTTTGCAGCAATTGTACTTACAGGGTTTAAATTGGTTATCGGATTAGTTACAAACAGTCTGGGTATATTATCGGAAGCATTGCACTCGGGATTAGACCTGGTGGCTGCTGTAATCACCTACTTTTCTGTGAGAATTTCCGATATGCCGGCTGATGAGAAACATAATTATGGCCATGGAAAAATTGAGAACTTCTCTGCGTTCATGGAAACCATTTTACTGTTAATTACATGTACCTGGATAATCTACGAAGCAGTGAACCGGTTGGTTTCGCATGAGACGGATATTAAAATTTCAGTTTGGAGTTACATTGTTGTTGTCACTTCAATTCTCATTGACATCAATCGCTCCCGAATGTTATTCAGGGTAGCAAAGAAGCATAACAGTCAGGCACTTGAGGCAGATGCCCTCCATTTTTCAACAGATATATGGAGCTCTGCTGTCGTTTTATTCGGACTCATTTGTGCTAACTTTGGTTTTTTCGCTGCCGATTCAATTGCAGCACTGGTAGTTGCGGCCATTGTATTGCTTGTTTCCTACAGACTGGGTAAAAAATCAATAGATGTACTACTCGATCGTGCCCCTCAGGATACTGTTAAAACTGCAAAGGAGGTATTAGATGGTTTTCCTGAAGTAAGGAAATATCATAACTTAAGAGTAAGAACTGCCGGGGCAGATACGTTCATAAAAGTGAATATTCACCTGGAACCTGATTTAAGTCTTCAGGAAGTACATGAATTATGTGATAAAATTGAGAATACTGTTCACGAACTTATTCCAAGGAGCGAAGTTTATTTACACGCTGAACCACATGAAATGAGTCATCTGGAAGCCGAAACAGATGAAAATTAAAAAAAAACAGTATAATATTTTAAACAAAAACAATCATGGATTTAGACGATATATTTGAAAATGATCAAAAACGAAAGCATCAAAATTACGACCGTAATTATAGACATGAAGATGACTATAGGCATGAAAATGAGTATAATTCATCTCATTCACAAGAAAAACGAGAAGATATTAAACAACTGTTGCTAGAAAAACTACGAAACAACCCGGATTTAAAAAAAATATTAATTTTTGGTTCAATCGTATTATTTATTATTGTTTTAGGTCTGATCATTCTTTTACTTCCGTTAATACTCAAACTTTTTGGGTTTGTTACTGAAAATGGTATTGAAGGATTCCTGAATACCATTTGGAAAGGGTCAAAATAGAAAATTAATTTTTATCTGTAAGTATAGGAGGGACAAAGTTTTTAAATAACTCATTTAATTTCTTTGTAACTTCTATACTCTTTTTATTCATAAACAAGAACAATGAAGCGTATTCAGTTTACAGATGCAACCGCAAATATTGGGATGGAATAATTTGTTTTCTTTATCAGTTAAAAAAACCGCCACGCATATCAAATTCTTATGAAATGCGAACAGTAAAAAAAATTAAGTAATTCAAAGTATTTAGTGAATTTTTTTAGTAGTGACCACCACCACCACACCACCAAGGGAGGTTAGGAGTGCATTACAAGATTAAATTTACGGATTGGTATTTTTCAAATACTGCATCTAAAATCCCCTTTGGGGGTTTGGAGGTCGGGAATAGAATAAATGAAAGAAAGCCAGCGTTTTATTTTAATAAATGTATCATTATTTAATATTGATTACTTACTACAATGAGAGAATTCATTTTTCAGGAGAGAAATAAATTTAATTCTTCAAAATCAGGTTTAAGGATCGTGCAATTCATACTGGAAATATTTTTTCAAGAAAATAATTTTTTCATTTATTTGAAACTTTTAGAAATAGAATGTGTTGATACTATAATTGGCACCGTATAATTTTACGGGAATCAATATTAAAATCAAAAACCTACAATTATGAAAATTGTCATTTTCGGTGCAAACGGTAAAACAGGTATCCTTTTGGTGGAACAGGCATTGGCTAAGGGATATCAGGTGGTTGCCTACATTCGTCGACCAGAGTCGATAGTTATTGATAATCCAAAATTAAAAATCATTATAGGTAATCTGAACGAACCTCTAAAAATGAAAGATGCCATTACGGGGACCGATGCCTGTATCTCCACTTTGGGTGGTGGATCTTTAACAAAGCATTCCCTCGAAATAATGAATGGAATAAAAAATATCATTTCAATCATGGAGATAGCAAAAGTGCATCGTTTTATTTACCTGTCAAGTCTGGGTGCGGGCGAAAGCCGCTTTCTTATTCCACAGCCTCTAAGATTCATTTTAACGAGGTTTCTTTTAAAGGTACCACTTGCCGATCATAACTTTAATGAGAGCAATATAACAAAGAGCAAACTCGACTGGACATTGGTACGTCCGGGCAGTTTAACTGACGGGCAGATAACCGGGAATTTAAAACACGGGGCAGACAGGACAAAAATGAAAGGGAATGCAAACATTTCACGAGCCAATGTAGCATCATTTATTCTACAACAACTCACTGACACTACCTATATTAAAAAGGCTGTATGGCTTTACGAATAATAACACCATAAATGTAAACCGTAGGAGAATTACAACACGTAATTCTTTTTTTTTCTTAACCCGGAAATTCAAATTAAAAGGACTATTTTTGCATCCCAACTAAACATATTTAAAATTGACCGAAAATATACTTTTTGAGCGTGCCGATTATACGGTGAATAGTCTTCCAAGAGGGGAATATGAAAACTGCCGTTTTTTAAATTGCAACTTTTATGGAGGTGACATTTCACACCTGACGTTTCGTGAATGTACTTTTGACAGCTGTGATTTCAGTCTTGCCAAACTAAAAAACACGGCACTCAATGATATTCATTTTGTTGATTGTAAATTATTGGGCGTTCAATTTGAAGAATGCAATCAATTCTTACTTTCGCTTGATTTCGTGAACTGCGTTCTCAAACTGGCGGTCTTCTACAAACTGAAACTTAAAAAGACACGTTTTATAAACTGTAACCTGCAGGAAACTGACTTCTCAGAGGCTGATCTTACGGCATCAACATTCGATAATTGCGATATGCAACGGGCTATTTTTTATAAAACAATCCTTGAGAAATCCGATTTCCGCACTTCTTTCAACTATTCAATTGACCCTGATCAAAACAGAATCACTAAAGCACACTTTTCAAGAATGGGAGTTGTGGGGCTGCTGGATAAATACAGGATTGTAATTGAATGAAATTGGTTGATTAGTTAATTGGGTAATTGGGTAATTGGTTGATTGGGTAATTGATTGATTAGTTGATTAGGTAATTGGTTGATTGGTTGAGTTCTTTAATTTCGTTTCTACCGACTACTTACTCGTTACCACTCTTACCTCTTCTTCATTTTTCTTTCCTCTTCTTCATTTCTCTTTCCTTACCTCTTACCTCTCATTTCTCATTTCTCACCCCTCATTCCTGTTATTTACGTAAGTCCTTCGCCCCTCTCACTTCTGTCGATACTTCATTGAGCCAGCCTGCCCGTTGAAAAACAGCGGTCTGAATTTTTATAAAACGGATACTCGCCAAATGAATTGATTTTCCTGTTTCATCCACGGCATTGGATATATCAAGTTTATTTGCTCCCACTGTGGCATCATAATCTGTACCAAACAGATTCTTGGCATATCCCCAGGTAAATAGATCGTGAGGAACTATCCAATACTGTGTGTCGGCCGTTGAGACATTTTCGTACGAATCGGGCAGTCGTGATCCGCTGAAGGTGATGCTGTCAAGCGTAGTTGCAGGCCACCACCATTTTGCCGAATAACCCGTAGCAAAGCCTGATGCTAATTCACCCAGGCTGCCTTCACTGTCTTTCCACGTAACATTGGCCGAATCGGTTTTGGCCTTGTAATAACGCACCCAATAATTATGCCGGCTGTTTTCGTATTGGTTTCCTTTCAGTTCATACCATGTTTCGTTGGGCAGTCCATCACCGTTCGTATCGGGCATTACATACACAATCCCCGGTTCGGGTGAAACGCCCTGCAGACCATAGACCTCAAAATCGGAGCTGTCGCCATTCAGCACATCATGATCAAATCCGGCTACCACATATCCACCAAAACCTCCCAGATACAACCAACCTTTATCAGTCGATGGTTCACCGGTAAAATTGATTACATCGGCAGGTTTTGCAACCGAAGCATGCTGTCCCGGTGCATAGACATATTCGTACACTTTCGTGATATAGGCTGAAGAGGTAGCAGGTTGCACCGGACTATTTCCATTACACGCGTACAGGAGTGTCTGTAATAGAACGAAACAGAATAATCGAAAAAAAGATGATGTTGAATAATGAAAAAACATAACTAATTTTTTTTTAAGAGAGGGACAAAGTTACTTCTTTTTTTACGAACTCATAAGAAGAAAACAGATAATGGACAATCTCCTTCTTAATTTCTTTGCATTAAAAATAATCTGTGGAAATCTGTGGAATCCGTGGACAATCTCTTTCTTATTTTTTTTCATTAGAGCCCTTGATTCCACCAGCGGAATCAAAACGAGAAGAAACAAACAGTATGCGAACAAATAGTAAATAGTAAATGAATAAATAGTAAATGTTTTCGGTTTCTTTCATTAGAGCCCCTGATTCCACCCCCGAAACCAAAAACGAGAAGAAACAAACAGTATGCGAACAAATAGTAAATAGTAAATGAATAAATAGTAAATATTTTCGGTTCCCGTAAATCCAAATCAACCGGTCATTTCGTCTAATCTATAGACAACAAACAATTGGTAAGCGTACCGGTTTAGAATCTCAAAAAAGAGAATAAGTCACGGAATAAAAAAAACAAATTATTTTCATACTTCTAAATCCAAATCAACCGGTCGATTCGTCTAATTATTAAAATACGAATTATTGATGTAAGAAAAAACCAAAAATCAAGTCTATTAAATATAAGAACAAATAAAATAAACAGAAATCTAAACAACAAATAAAAATACAATTATGAAAACAATAAAAAATTATCAGTTTAAAAGGATGTTGGTTTTATCTGGTATGGCATTCTTTTCATTTATGCTTTTTGCTGAAGGTTCAGGAGTTATCAAAGGCAGGGTTATCGACGAAAACAATCAACCCGTTGAATATGCAACAACCGTATTAAAAAATGCGAATACAAATAAGTTCGTTGCCGGTACCGTTTGTAATTACAGAGGAGAATATGTAATCGAGAATATCGAACCAGGAGAATACGAACTCTCGACAAAAATGATCGGGTATGAAAAAGCTGAGACGCAAAAAATAGTGGTAACCAAAGGCCAAAAACGGGTTATTGAGAAAGTTGTCGTTATGAACGAGAAACCTGAGAAAAGCGTTGTTGTAACAGCAAAGAAATCAACTACTGAAACTAACAACCAAACAGCACAACGCTAAATTTAAAATTTTATTGAAAGAAAGGATGGCCTGAGGTCATCCTTTCTTTTTATATCTATTTTTATTGAACAGCAATATTTATGGTTAAATGTTGTATTCCAAAGAATAATCAGTATTATTTTTCAAAACATAGAGCTTCCCTGTTGTTTTTTAATTTAATTTTGCAGAAAAATTAAACAAATGGATTCTATGAATAAATTAGCCAGTGCATTTATACTCACTATTTTTTGTTGTTCTTCTGTTTTTGGGCAACACTACAACGAATATTTCACTGATAAAGCCTGCCGGGTTGACTTCCATTTTTGCGGCAATGTACATCAGACAACGATCTTTCTGAACAACATAAAACAAGAGCCATTCTGGGGAGGACGACGGTCGCATCTGTCGGGTGATTTAAACCTGGGAGATTTTCGGTTCAGGGTGTTGGACAGCATCAGCAACAAACAGATTTACATGGATGGGTTCAGTGCACTGTATCGCGAATGGTTAACCACTCCGGAAGCAGCAATCACCAGTAAGAGTTTTGAGCAATCCATTCAGTTTCCATTTCCAAAAGAAGCTGTCACCCTGATTATTGAAAAACGTATTGATCTGGATCACTGGACAGAAATGTTCCGGTATGCACTTTCTCCGACCGATAAATTAATTCAAATCATTCAACCTAAAAAAGTACCCGTAAAGATCATATCTAAAACCGCAACACCCGATAAGGCCATTGATATTGCCGTGATAGCCGAAGGCTACACGGCTAAGGATGAAAAGAAATTCTATCATGATGCTGAATTGTTGGCTAAAAATCTGCTGACACACGAGCCTTTCACCAAATATAAAAACAGAATTAATATCTATGCTATCGCAGCACCTTCCGACGAATCGGGGATCTCACTTTCCGACGATTCGACCTGGAAGAATACCGCAGCAGGCTCTCATTTCTATACGTTCTACGAGTCGCGGTACCTGACTACTCCGGACGTATTTAAAGTACGTGACCTGGCCGCATTGGTTCCATATGATGCCATTTATGTGCTGGCAAATACCACTGTCTACGGAGGTGGAGGCATTTTCAACTTTTATGCCCTGACCGCTGCCGGAAATAAACTCTCCAAACAGGTTACAGTCCATGAATTCGGACATTCGTTTGCAGGCCTTGCCGACGAATATTTTTATGACAGACAGGATGCGTTGGATGCAATGTACGACATTAAAATTGAACCGTGGGAACCTAATATTACTTCCCTGGTCAGCTTCGATCGCAAATGGAAATCATTACTGCCGGAGGGAACGCCAGTACCAACGCCGGTCAAGAAAGAATACAAAAGTAAACCCGGGGTTTTCGAAGGAGGAGGATACCTGTCAAAAGGAATGTACCGCTCCATGTTCGATTGCCGGATGCGCACCAACGAGGCTCCCGAGTTCTGTCCTGTTTGTCAGCAGGCGGTTGAACGAATGATACTATTCCTGACGGAATAGCGCGTTCCGCGTTCAATTTTCCGTGTCCCATAACGGTTGGCTAATGTGATAAAATTATTCCGGAATAGCCTGTTTCCATATCGCGTTTTTTATTCATTCCTATAACAACTTTGTTTGTTTCGCGATATGGAAATCGCGAGTCCCGAATTATGATTTGAGGGTTTAAATGAGATGGTGGTAGATTCAATATTCTGTGTTCCTCAACGGTTGGCTAATGTGATAATATTATTCCGGAATAGCCTGTTTCCATATCGCGTTTTTTATTCATTCCTATAACAACTCTGTTTGTTTCGCGATATGGAAATCGCGAGTCCCGAAATATGATTTGAGGGTTTTAATGAGATGGTGGTAGATTCAATATTCTGTGTTCCTCAACGGTTGGCTAATGTGATAATATTATTCCGGGACACGCGATTTCCATATCGCGTTTTTTACACATTCCTAAAACAACTCTGTTTGTTTCGCGATATGGAAATCGCGAGTCCCAAAATATGATTTGAGGGTTTAAATGAGATGGTGGTAGATTCAATATTCTATGTTCCACAACGGTTGGCTAACGAGATAATATTATTTCGGGACACGCGATTTCCATATCGCGTTTTTCTATTCATTCCTAAAAAAACTCTGTTTGTTTCGCGATATGGAAATCGCGAGTCCCGGAATATGATTTGATGGTTTAAATGAGATGGTGGTAGATTCTATATTCTGTGTTCCTCAACGGTTGGCTAATGTGATAATATTATTCCGGAATAGCCTGTTTCCATATCGCGATTTTATACATTCCTAAAACAACATTGTTCCGCGTTCCATAACAGTTGGCTAATGTGATAATATTATTTCGGAATAGCCTGTTTCCATATCGCGATTTTATACATTCCTAAAAAAACTCTGTTTGTTTCGCGATATGGAAATCGCGAGTCCCGGAATATGATTTGAGGATTTTAATGAGATGGTGGCAGATTCAGTGGTCAATAACGGTTGGCTAAAAAGTTGCACTCCCACTGTATAATTTACAGGTTATCAGGTTGAACAGCAAGTGGGAGGGCGACAAAGGAATATGATTTGAGGGTTTTAATGAGATGGTGGTAGATTTTAGGTATCGTGATGCCAGCTATATTTAAAGGTTAAAAAGAATGAAGGTTATTCCGGAAGAGGAATAACCTTCATTCTTTTTAAACCAATAAATTATGGACGGAACGCGAAACGTGGAACACGGAACGCGGAACGTGAAACACGGAACGCAAACGATTACTTAATCGTAACCATAGTTGCACCAAACCCGTATTCCCTGAACGAAGCATCCTGAAAATAATAGGCTTTATATTGAGTTTTGAGTAATTTTTCTATTTCATTCCTGAGAACGCCTTCGCCTTTTCCATGAATAAAGACGATCTTTTGTCCTTTTTTATTTTTGTTTTCATCAATGACCGCATGGAATTTATCAAGCTGGCATTGCAGCATTTCACTGTTTGACATGCCCGCTGTAGAGTCAAGTAATTCGTCGATGTGCAAATCTACTTCAATCACATCCTGAGTTTCTTTCCTTTTTACGATTCGTGGACGGCCGGTATCTTCCTTCTGAAACATAGCCTGTTTAATTTCTTCGGGCGAAACATCCGCCAGTTTTTTATTTTCTTCTTCTTTTTCGTTTTCAGAAGTAATATCGATCAACAAGGCAGGTTCATCAAAATAATCATTCGTTGTAAAACTGTGAAGTTTATAGAATTTCACGGCATTGATTCTCAGGCTGGCATCGATCACCGTTTGCGGAGTATAGCTTTTCCCTTTTTTAAATGGGAGAAGTTGTACGCGGATACGTTCCCAGGCACTCAGCTGGTCCTTCGAAATCTCCGTCAGTAGTTCCTGGGTATTCGGTTCGATAATCCCGTTGGCGACGCTCTGCCAAACATTATTTTCGCCATTGACAACGTTGTAATACAGGAAATAATTGCTGTCGTTCACCAGATAGCATTCGTAGGAGGTGGTTTGCATTAGTTTGATGTCCACAGGAAAGAATGCCAGCAACGCTATCAGTTTTTCACCTTCGGGAGTCTCAATGATTGGTTCCTCAGTCGGAGTTTGAGGTTGTATGTTTGAGGTTTGAGGTTTGAGGTTTGGAGTTAGAGGTTCAGGAACCTGTGACCCCGTTTTTGTCCTGAAATCTTTTATCGGAAAATTGGTTTCGCTGTTGATTGCTACAATCACCAGACATTCGCGTTCCGGCATCGGTACTTCAAAGCCATCGGCATCTTCCACATAAACTATTTTCTTACCTTCATCGACCCGGGTTACTATTCCTCCGTCTACTGCGTTCAAAAAACGCACATTATCACCTTTTTTTATCATAATCTTGAGTATCTATTCTCGCCTGTGTGCTTTTTTCCATCATACCCGCCATTCACCAAAGGCAAATTTCCGGGATTATCATGAAGCAATTATCGCAAAAGGCAATTTTTTTCTTTACTTTTGTGCAAATTTACAACATTTTTTCCAAATCTCCCGTGAACCAACATAAAGAAAGCCAACCCATCTTCATTGATAGTTTCGATTATCCATTGCCCGACGAACGCATTGCCAAATTTCCATTGTCGCGCCGCGATGCCTCAAAATT
>Ga0302173_10000055_pt1 | contig 50823 bp, 30 predicted proteins | sample I_Fen_N3_1_FD_198785 | JGI IMG/M metagenome (GOLD analysis project Ga0302173, IMG submission 198785) | Peat permafrost microbial communities from Stordalen Mire near Abisko, Sweden - I_Fen_N3_1 | ecosystem: Environmental > Terrestrial > Soil > Wetlands > Permafrost | place: Sweden: Abisko... | reverse complement strand
CCATTGTTTATAAAGCTGAAATGGGCTTAATTTGATTTTGAATTTTAATTTCGGGTTGTCGTTTTCAAGTTTTATAATTTTTGACCTCTTTTAATAAATAAATTTTTAATATGATATTTTAATTTTTAATTGTTTTTTACTATAATATTTAAAAACTATCGTTTTGTGTTTTTTAATAGATAGTTTATGTAAAAAACAGCCTTCATAAATCAATTTTAAGCTAATTTTTTCTCTCTTTTATATCGTAAGTCGTTTTTTGAATTATTGTTGTTTTTTGAGCTTTATTTTAATTTTTAGTGTCGTTTTTGCTAGTTTAACGGGTTGTTAACATACAATTGTTTATAAAGTTGCTATATTTATCAAAAGGTCAAATATGAAAAGTAACTTTTCAAAAATTTGAAATTTAGGTTAAGAATCTCGACTGAGTTTTCTAAAGTTTTAAAATGTTACATTTTTGATTTTAGTTTAATTCTAATTATAGATTTTTGATAATCGTTTTATGTTCTAATTTTTATTGTGAATTGATTTTGATAATACTTATAGCGTGAAGGTATTTTTTCAAAGTGATTTCATAATGTTAAATATCATAGAATTATTTTTTGCTGGTAGTTTCAAATTTTGAATTTCATTTTTTGACTATGAACAATTTAAAAAATTTAAAATTTATTTACTTATGAAAAATTTCATTTTAACGCTAGGAATTTTATTTGCTAATATCGCAATTTCTCAAACACATCAAATTACCAAACATAATGGTGAACAACTTGATGTTAATTTTATCAAAGCAGAGAAAGACATGATTTATTATTCTTTAAACGGAAGTTCTGAAGAACATAAAATTAGCAAGTATGCAGTTTCGAAATTAACCAATAAACAAACAAATCAAACTCAAAAAGTATCTGATAAAGTTATAGTTGATTCAAAATCAGATTATAAATACGTAACAGTTTTATCTCAAGACAAGACAATAGGTCTGAAACAAGCGGCTAATTTTTCTGGTGTTTCGACAAAGACAAAAGGGGAACCGCCAATTGCAAACCAAAATCACACTGCTTTGAGAATAAAAACACAATCTGCTTCAAATGGATATCCGTTTGTTAGTATAGTTGAAAAAGGAGATGGAAAGTATGAAGCGATAGCTTATGTGTATTAAATTTAGTGTTAAAAATAATTAAATAACATTAAGCCAGTATTTTATAATTTAAAAAAAGAGTATCTTTATTAATCATTTAAAATATAATATTATGTCTAAGAACTTAAATACTGTTGCAGCAATTTTAGGTGCTGCTGCTGCTGGGGCAGCAATCGGAATTTTATTTGCTCCTGACAAAGGATCTAAAACTCGTGCTAAACTAAAAGAAGGTTTAGATGATGCAACTCACAACCTGAAGGATTCACTTTCGGCAAGTTCAGATGTTTTGCGTCAAAAATTCACACATGCAAAAGAAAATTTAGATGGAACTTACGGTGAATTACTTTCTAATATGAGTTATAAAACTGAAGAAGTAATTAGTTTTTTAGAAACTAAACTGGCTGATTTAAAAGCACAAAACGCAAAACTTCAAAAATAAAAATAAAAGAAAGCACAAAGCTCGCTTTGATTTTAATGATTGCTTAGATTATTTTAATTACTTTTAAAATAGTCAAAATGCAAGAATTCGATCTGCGCGTTTTGTGCTTCTTTTTTTAATTAAAATTAAAATTATGGCTTTTGAAGAATTAAAAGAAAATACTGAAAATATTCAAGATCAGGCTAAAGTTTATTTAGAGAGTCAAATGGCTTATTACAAACTTTGGGGTTTTAAGGTTGCAATGAAATCAACAACTTTGATTTTTAAGTTTACTTTAATTTTACTTGGTTTGAGTATGGTTTTACTTTTTGGATCGGTTGCTGCAGGTTTTGCTTTCAGCGCTTTATTCGGAAGTTATACTTTAGGATTTTTAACAGTAGGAGGGATCTATCTTGTAATCACTGTTTTACTTTTCTTTGTTAAAGATAAATTTGTTGAAGGTCCAATTTTAGAGAAATTTTCAGAAATCTTTTTTAACGATTAATTATGGAAACAAAAAAATACTCATCATACGCAGAAATCGAAAGAGATTTAGAAATTTTGAAATTGGAGAAAGATATTAATTATCAAAAATTAGTTTTAAGTTTTCAAAAAACAAAAGATAGTATTACACCGCAAAATATTATAGGGGGAGTTTTTTCATCTTACAAGGATTATATTTCACATTCATATCCTAAGATTTTACAAACAATTTTACCGTATATAATTGGCTGGTTTGTCAATAAAAAAAGAGGCAATTAAGCCTCTTTTTTATTTTATAATTATTGTTGTGTTTCTGGTTGCGTATCGTCTTCATAACCATGTTGTGGTTCAACAGGTTTTTGTTTCACGATTTTTTTATTGTTTTTCTTCATCATTTCACCAACTTGATTAGATGCTGTAAAAGATGCAACCATATTATTCAACATATCACTTCCGGCTTGAGGAGAGTTTGGTAATAAAATTAAGTTAGAGTTTGCATCGGCACCAATAGCTTGTAAAGTGTCATAATGTTGAGTAACAACAATTAAAGCCGAAGCTTCTTGAGAATTGATTCCAACATTGTTCAAAACTTCAACACTTTCTACAAGACCTCTGGCAATTTCACGACGTTGATCTGCAATACCTTGACCTTGTAAACGTTTACTTTCAGCTTCCGCTTTTGCTTTTGCAACGATTCTAATTCTTGAACTTTCAGCTTCAAACTCAGCAGCAGTTTTTTCTCTATCAGCAGCATTAATTCTGTTCATGGCATTTTTTACCTGGATGTCCGGATCAATATCCGTAACCAAAGTATTGATAATATCATATCCGTAAGTAGTCATTGCTTCATTCAATTCTCTTTTTACTGCAATTGCGATATCGTCTTTTCTTTCAAAAACATCATCCAATTTTAGTTTAGGAACTTCAGCACGAACCACATCAAAAACATAAGCAGTAATTTGATCGTGTGGATATTCAAGTTTATAAAAAGCATCATATACTTTTTCCTGAATGACTTTAAACTGAACCGAAACTTTCATTTTAATAAAAACGTTGTCTTTAGTTTTCGTTTCGATGATAACATCAAGTTGTTGAATCTTTAGATTAACACGTCCGGCCAATCTATCAACAATCGGAATTTTTAATTGCAATCCTGAGTTTCTCACACTGTGAAATTTTCCAAATCTTTCTATAATTACAGAAGATTGTTGTTTAACGGTAAAAAAAGATGACATTAAAATAAATAGTCCTATGACTATAATAATAATAAATGCTGTACCCATAATGATATTGATTTAGTTTTTATGATCTGGTAAATTACGAAAATTCTGCTAATTTCAATTTTTTAAAACATAAAAAAAACGCTAAGAACATTTTATCAATGTGTCTTAGCGCTTAAATTATCTGTATATTTTTAATTATAGAGTTGCTATTGCTTTCTGAATTCTGGAAATAGTTTCTTCTTTTCCAATGATTTCAACAATGTCAAATAGGTGAGGACCTTTTAACGCGCCAACCAAACTTAAACGGAAAGGTTGCATCACTTTACCCATTCCAATTTCATTTTTCGTTAACCAGTCTTTTACGATTGCTTCGATGTTTGCTGAATCAAAACCATCAATATATTCAAGAGTAGAAATCAATTCTTGCATTAAAGCTGGCGTTTCTTCCTTCCAGTTTTTACTTGCTTTTTCATCATAAGATGTTGGCGCCTGGAAAAAGAAATCAGTTAAATCCCAAAATTCAGAAACAAAATGAGCTCTTTCTTTAATCAAAGAAACAATTCTTGTAATGTCAAATTTAGAAATGTCAACACCTTTTTCCATCAAAGTAGGAGTGAAGCTTCTTGCTAAATCTTCATTATTCTGTTTAATCAAATATTGGTGATTGAACCATTTATTCTTTTCAGGATCAAATTTAGCTCCAGATTTATGAACTCTGTTTAAGTCAAAAGATTCAACAAGTTCTTCCAATGAAAATAATTCTTTATCCGTTCCGTCATTCCAACCTAAAAGTGCAAGGAAGTTTACAACTGCTTCTGGGAAAAATCCTTTCTCTCTATAACCAGATGAAATTCCTTCTTCAGTTTTCCATTCTAGTGGAAACACTGGAAAACCTAATTTGTCACCATCTCTTTTAGATAATTTTCCGTTACCAATTGGTTTTAAAATCAAAGGTAAATGTGCAAATTCTGGAGCGTCCCAACCAAAAGCTCTATATAATAAAACATGAAGAGGCATAGAAGGCAGCCATTCTTCACCACGAATTACGTGTGAAGTTTCCATTAAATGATCATCAACAATATTTGCTAAATGGTAGGTTGGCATTCCGTCACTTTTGAAAAGTACTTTGTCATCTAGTAAACTTGTTTCGAACTTAACATCACCACGAATAATATCTTTTAAGTGTAAAGTTTCGTCAACCGGAGTTTTGAAACGAATCACATAATGTTCTCCATTTCCAATTCTTTTAGTAACTTCTTCGGCAGAAATTACTAAAGAGGTATCTAACTTTTCACGAATGGTATGATTGTAAATAAATGTTTTTCCTTCAGCTTCTTTTTCTTTTCTCAAAGCATCAAGAGTTTCTGGAGTATCAAAAGCATAATATGCCCAACCAGAATTGATCAATTGATCAGCATAAGTTTGGTATAAATCTTTACGATCACTTTGTCTGTATGGACCAAATTTTTCATTTTTACCAACAGTTTCTTCAGGAGAAATTCCTAACCATTCTAGTGCTTCCATAATATAAGCTTCGGCACCAGGAACAAAACGTGTTTGATCTGTATCTTCAATTCTTAAATAAAAAACACCATTATTTTTTTTGGCAAATAAATAATTAAATAGGGCAGTACGAACTCCGCCAATATGTAAAGGTCCTGTTGGACTTGGTGCAAAACGCACACGAACTTGCTTTGACATTTGTTTAAATTTTGATGCAAAGATACAACTCTGAATTAGAAAATTAGAAAATGTGTTTAATGAGATAATGTCTTGTGTTGTGCTTAATTGACTATTTATCTAATTGATCATTTTCTAATTAAAATTAGTACTTTTATGGGTTATAAATAAAAGAGATTCATTTTGAAAACAACATCTGCTATATATCAAAAACTAGAAGCATTTATAAAGAAATATTATACGAATGAATTGATAAAAGGTGGACTTCTTTTTATTGGTTTTGGATTGTTGTATTTTTTATTCACGCTTTTTATAGAATATTTTCTTTGGCTAAAACCATTTGGAAGAACACTATTGTTTTGGATATTTATTGGAGTAGAAGTTTTTTTATTGTTTCGATTTATTTTATTTCCAATTTTTAAGTTGTTTAAACTTCAAAAAGGAATTGATTATAATCAGGCATCAACTATTATTGGAAATCATTTTGCAGAAGTAAGTGATAAGCTAACTAACTTTTTGCAACTTTCAGCGGCTGAGAATTCGAAAGAAAGTTCAGAGTTGATGTTAGCTTCAATAGAGCAAAAGGCAAATTCATTGCAACCAATTCCTTTTGGAAATGCGATCAATTTTAAATCTAACAAGAAATATTTGCCATTAGCAATTATTCCAATTTTGCTTTTTGCAGTGTTTTATATCTCTGGAAATAGTAGTATCATTTCTCAAAGTTTAAATAGAGTAGTGCATTTTAATGCTACATTTTTACCTCCGGCTCCTTTTAAATTTGTGGTTCTAAATTCGAATTTACAAACAGAACAGAATAAAGATTTTGTTGTAAAAATGGAATCAGTAGGAAACGTTGTTCCAGAAAATGTAATGATACATATTGGGAACGAAAGTTATTTTATGGAGTCATCTCAACCTGGAAAGTTTGAATTTAAAATTGAAAAGCCAACAGGAAATATTCAGTTTTCTTTTGAAGGAAATTCAGTTTCATCTGAAGAGTATGTATTGAAAGTAATCACAGTTCCATCAATTGCAAACTTTGAAATGGTATTGAATTTTCCATCTTATTTAAAAAAGAAATCAGAAACAATTCAAGGAACCGGAAATGCTATTGTACCAGAAGGAACTTTTGTTACTTGGAAAATGAACACGCAATCTACTCAGGAAATTGTTTGGAAAGACGATAATTCGACGTTTAAGTTCAATAAGACTGAAAATGAGTTTAAATTGATTAAAAAGATTAGTCAAAATACAGAATATCAAATTCTTACGTCAAATAATAAGGTAAAGAACTACGAAAAACTAGATTATCAGCTATCAGTTATCAAAGACCAGCATCCAACCATTGCTGTGAGCCCTGCGCCAGACAGTTTGAAGCTAGATAAGAACTATGTTTTGGGAAGATTGGGTGACGATTATGGATTGTCAAAACTGCAAGTTGTGTATTACGAACGTAACAAGCCCAATACTGCCAAGCGTGGAACAATACCTGTGAAGCAAGCCGTTTTTGATCAGTTTGTTTTTAACTTCCCTAGTAATTTAGCAGTAGAAGAAGGAGTATCTTATGAATACTATTTTGAGGTTTTTGATAACGATGCACCTCATGGATTTAAAAGTACAAAGTCTTCTGTATTTTCAGATAGAGTTTCTACAACAGATGAAATTCATGATCTGGAATTGCAGCAGCAAAATCAAAATATAAATAGTCTTGAAAAGTCTTTAAAGAATCAAGCGAAGCAGTTTTCTGAAATGGATAAAATTCAAAAATCAGGAAAAGAGAAAGATAATTTAGAGTTTAAAGATCAGCAAAAGATAAATGATTTTATCAAACGTCAGAAACAACAAGACGAAATGATGAAGCAATTTGCGGAGAAAATGAATAAGAATCTGGATAAATTTCAATCTGAAAAGAAAGATAAAACTGCTGATGATTTGCAAAAGCGTTTGGATAATGCAGAGAAAGATTTAGAAAAGAATCAGAAATTGATGGACGAACTGAAGAACTTAAACGATAAATTGAATAGTGAAGATTTGTTTGATAAGATGGAAAAGTTCAAACAAATAAGCAAGAATCAATCTCGTAATTTGGAGCAATTGGTTGAATTAACGAAACGTTTTTATGTATCTAAAAAAGCAGAGCAAGTTGCAGATAAATTAAAGAAGCTGGCAGACCAACAAGAGCAACTTTCGAATAAAGAAAAAGAAAATACTCAGGACAAACAAGACGATATAAATAAAGCTTTTGATAAAATTCAGGAAGATTTAAAAGACTTGAAAGATGAGAATAAGACTTTAAAAGCACCTTTGGATATCCCGTCTGATGCTTCAAAAGAGAAAGATTTAAAGGATGATTTGAAAAAAGCTTCTGAAGAATTGATTAAAAAGAATGCATCTTCGGCTAAGCCAAAGCAAAAAAGTGCAGCGAAGAAAATGAAAAGCATGGCTGAGAAAATGGATTCTGGTATGGAAGGTGGAGAGCAAGAACAGTTAGAAGAAGATGTTGCAATGTTACGTCAGGTTTTAGATAATCTTTTAGCTTATTCGTTGTCGCAGGAAGATGTAATGAAGCAATTTAAAACAATGAAATTAGGTTCTTCGGCTTTTACTAAGAATATTAAAATACAGCAAAATTTAAAACAACAGTTTAAACATGTCGATGATAGTTTGTTTGCATTGTCTCTTCGTAATCCAAAAGTAGCCGAAGATGTAACCAAAGAAATTGGAAATGTACAATACAATATTGACAAAGCAATTGAAACTTTGAGCGATGTTCAAGTTCCAAAAGGAGTTTCTCATCAGCAATATGCAGTTTCATCTGCTAATAAACTTGCCGATTTTTTAAGTGATTTATTAAACAATATGCAAATGTCAATGTCAAAACCAGGAGCGGGAAAACCAAAACCTGGTGATGGACAAGGAATGCAGTTGCCTGATATTATACAGAAACAAAAAGGATTGGCCGATAAAATGAAAGAAGGAATGAAACCCGGTGACAAACCTGGAGATAAACCGGGAGAAGGACAACAAGGTAAATCTGGAGATGGAAAGCAAGGACAAGGAAAAGAGGGGCAAGGTAAAAGTGGTCAAGGAAAAGATGGTAAAGGAGATAAAAATGGAGGTAAAGGAAATGACGGAAAAGATGGTAATGACGGAGAAGGAGATGCAGAAGCTATTATGGAAATCTATAAAGAACAAGTAAAACTTCGTGAAGCATTACAAAAAGAATTGGCCAAACAAGGTTTAGATTCTCAGGGAAGATCTGTAATAGATCAGATGAAAGCTTCGGAAAAACAACTTTTAAACAAAGGATTTAAAAATGAAAACTTGCAACGTATACTTAATATTCAACAAGAATTATTAAAATTAAACAACGCAGTTCAACAACAAGGGCAAGATACAAAGCGACAATCTGAAACAAATAAAGCTGAATTTTCTAATAGAACAAATGCGTTACCTAACTCACTATTGGATTATTTAAACAGTGTAGAGATATTAAACAGACAATCACTACCTTTGCGCTCGAATTTTAATCAAAAGGTTCAAGAATATTTTAATACAAAATGATCAATTTTAATTACGAAACCGAATTTACTTTAGACAACGAACAAGCCTTTGCTGATTGGTTAAGTGCTGTAATCGTTTCTGAAAATAAAAACGAAGGAGAGATAAATTACATTTTTTGTGATGATGAATATCTTCACAAGATAAATGTAGAATATCTAAATCATGATACACTAACAGATATTATCAGTTTTGACTATACAGTTGGAAACGAAATAAACGGAGATATATTTGTTTCTGTTGAGAGAGTAGAGGATAATGCTAAGGATTTTAATGTTCCTTTTGCTGAAGAAATCAAACGTGTTCTTGCTCACGGTATATTACATTACTGTGGTTATAAAGATAAATCTGATTCTGAAGCTGAGCTTATGCGTTCAAAAGAAGATGAGAAGATTGCGATGTTTCACGTGGAACAGTAGTGAGGTAATAAATTTTAAAGTTTTAAAATTCCAAATCCCAACTGTTCCACGTGAAACATATTAGATATTGTTTTTGTTTTTTAAAACAGGATTTAGTATTTGTATAAAGTGTTCCACGTGGAATGTAAAAGAAACTTTTTTTGGAGTTTTATATTTATAATGTTTCACGTGGAACACGAGAAATAATAAGTTGGTGGTTTTGAGATTTGGCTATTTCGGATTTAATACAACGTTCCACGTGGAACGCAACGTAGTTGGAATTTGGAATTTTTGAAATTAAATCTTGTGCGTTAGCACAGTTCCACGTGGAACAAAAGAATAGAAAAGTAATTCTGAGAATCGCCTTAAACGGTTTGCAGAGAATAATAAAACAAAATGTTTTTAGAAGAATACGATGTTATTGTAGTTGGTGCAGGTCATGCTGGATCTGAAGCCGCGGCAGCGGCCGCAAATTTGGGATCTAAAACTTTATTGGTAACAATGAGTTTGCAGAACATTGCTCAGATGTCTTGTAACCCAGCGATGGGAGGAATTGCAAAAGGACAAATTGTGCGTGAAATTGATGCGCTAGGAGGATATTCAGGAATTGTTTCTGACCGAACTGCGATTCAGTTTAAGATGTTGAATAAATCAAAGGGACCAGCAATGTGGTCGCCAAGAGTTCAAAGTGATCGAATGCGTTTTGCTGAAGAATGGAGAATGATGTTGGAGGGAACTCCAAATTTGGATTTCTACCAAGAAATGGTAAAAGGTTTGATTATCGAAGAAGGAAAGATAAAAGGAATCAGAACTTCATTGGGAGTAGAAATTCGATCTAAATCTGTCGTGTTGACAAATGGAACTTTTTTGAATGGTTTGATTCATATTGGAGAAAAACAATTTGGAGGAGGAAGAGCTGGTGAAAGTGCTGCAACAGGAATTACCGAAGATTTGGTGAAAGCCGGATTTGAAGCTGGAAGGATGAAAACAGGAACACCACCACGAGTTGATGGACGTTCTTTGGATTATTCGAAAATGAACGAAGAAAAAGGAGATGCGAAACCGGATAAGTTTTCTTATTCGGATTTGACCGTTCCGTTAACAAATCAAAGATCTTGTTACATGACGTACACGTCATTGAATGTTCATGATATTTTGAGAGAGGGTTTTGATCGTTCACCAATGTTCAACGGAAGAATCAAAAGTCTTGGACCTAGATATTGCCCTTCGATAGAAGATAAAATTAATCGTTTTGCAGATAAAGAGCGTCACCAATTATTTGTTGAGCCGGAAGGTTGGAATACTTGTGAAGTTTATGTAAATGGATTTTCGACTTCGCTTCCGGAGGATATTCAATTTAAAGCGTTGCGTTCTGTTGTTGGTTTTGAGAATGTGAAATTCTTTCGTCCAGGTTACGCAATCGAATATGACTATTTCCCGCCAACGCAATTGAAACATACTTTGGAAACGAAGTTAGTTGAAGGTTTATATTTTGCCGGACAGATAAACGGAACAACAGGATATGAAGAAGCAGCTTCGCAAGGTTTGATGGCCGGAATAAATGCGCATTTAAAAGTACACGAAAAAGCGCCATTAATTTTAAAACGTGATGAGGCATATATTGGAGTTTTGATTGATGATTTGATCACAAAAGGAACGGAAGAACCATATCGTATGTTTACGTCAAGAGCAGAGTATAGAACTTTGTTGCGTCAAGATAATGCTGACTTTAGATTAACGCCAATGTCGCACGAAATTGGTTTGGCTTCTGAAGCTCGTTTGCGCCGAATGGAAAAGAAATTAAACGAATCTGAAAAGATGGTTGCTTTCTTTAGAGAAACGAGTGTTTCGGTTGCAGAAACAAATCCAATTCTGGAAGCGAAAGAAACGGCTCCGATTACGCAAGGAGATAAAATGTTTAAAGTTTTCTCGCGTCCGCAAATTGATTTGGAGGATATGATGAAATTTGAAAAGGTTAAGGAATATATTGAATCTAATGACGTTGATCAGGAAATTTTAGAACAAGCCGAAATTCAGGTGAAATATTCTGGTTACATCGAAAAGGAAAGAAACAACGCTGATAAACTAACTCGTTTAGAAGAAGTGAAGATTCCGGAAAATTTCGACTACAATAAAATTAAATCAATGTCGATTGAAGCAAAACAAAAATTAAGCAAGATTCGCCCTGTTACAATTTCTCAAGCTTCAAGAATCAGCGGAGTGTCACCAAGTGATATTTCTGTATTGTTGATTTATATGGGAAGATAATAAAATGTTTATTTTGTTTCAAGTTTCAGGTTTCAAGTTTTATTGGAATGTGAAACTTGAAACTATTTTTGTTTATTGTAAAACTGAAATAAAAAAAAATGTTCCACGTGAAACAAGTTGTGAAAAAGATACTGTTGTTATGCTTAATTTGAAATTAAGATTTTTTATAGTTCGTTCTTGTGAGGAATAATAAAAAAATAAATTCTAGAGATTGGCAAACAGATGAGTATTAAAATTTGCTATTATGAAGATCCTTTTACTGTGATTTTTTAATCTTAAAATTTAAGGTAAATTAAGTTGCTCACTTTTGTTGAACGATATTAAAAAAGAATAAAGATAATTTAGTGGATGAGTTGTTGATGAGGATAACTAGAAAAAACTTAATGCAACAATGTGTAAGTCGTTAATGAAGTTTTATCTAAAAAATAATTTTAGAATTTGTTCGGAAATTAGAATTAAAAATGAAAAGATTTTGGCTATGAAAATTAAGTGGATAGCTGAGTAAAGATTAAATATATAAATGACCCTAAAAGTAAAATATGTGCTTTTAGGGTTTGCCTTTAAATTAAACCAAATACCTATAAAATTAAAAATGGACGTTTTAAATAAAAAACACTTTCTTACTGTAAAAGACCATTCTGTATCTAAAGAAATTTTCGAATTGTATCATGATGAAACTTTAGATATGTTGATTACATCTCCGCAGCCGGATTTGGAAAATCTTGGAAAATATTATGAAAGCGAAGATTATATTTCGCACACAGACAACAAACGTTCATTATTTGAAAAAGCGTATCATTTTGTAAAAAATATTGCTCTGAAAAATAAATTGGATTTAATTAATTCTGAGCAATCTCATAAAGGAAGGATTTTAGATATTGGTGCCGGAACGGGTGATTTTTTATTGACGGCAAAAAATGATGGTTGGGAAACTGTTGGAGTGGAACCAAGCGAGAGAGCTAAAAATATCGCGATTCAAAAAGGAATTTCTTTTGTAAATGAAATTAGCGATCTTGCTAATAATTCTTTTGACGTAATTACAATGTGGCACGTTTTAGAACATGTTCCTAATCTTGAATTACAAATTGAAGAATTAAAGCGATTATTAAAACCAACTGGAACTTTAATTGTTGCTGTTCCAAATTTTAAATCATACGACGCAAAATATTACAAAGAGTTTTGGGCAGCTTTTGATGTGCCAATTCATTTTTGGCATTTCTCAAAAAAAGCCATTCAATCACTTTTTGAAAAAGTAGATATGAAATTGGATAAAGTGCTGCCAATGAAATTTGATTCTTTTTACGTGAGTTTATTGTCTGAAAAATACAAAACCGGAAAAATGAATTATATCAGTGCTTTTTTCGTTGGTTTAAAATCAAATCTGCAAGCGGGGAGTACAAAAGAGTATTCATCGCACATTTATGTCTTAAAAAACAAGTAAAACGCAATTTAAGTACATTTAAGACGTTTTCTCTCTATAATCGAGGACTGAATATGTCTTTTTCGAGAAGATGGTTCTAATAAAAGCTATGAAAGTCAGTTTTGATAGCGCTAAATTATTGACAATTTTCTTTCCATAAATAAAAACAATATGATAAAATTCTAGCATTTTTTAAACTTTATGTTGATGCTATTTATTTTTTTATATTTTTGTCTTCAATACATTAAAAAATAGAAATTCAAAAAATGAAAAAAGCATTAGTAATTATCGCACTTTCAATTTTCGCCGTTTCATGTAACAAAACTGCAGAAGTTAAGGAAGTAAAAACAGCTTACGTAGATACTTCGGTTTTAATGAAAGAGTACACTGAAGCAAAAGACCTTGAGGCTAAATACAAATCTCAAGCAGAAGAAAAGGGAAGACAACTACAAGCTGAAATTACACGTTTTAAACAAGACGCTGCTAATTTTCAAAGTCAGGCACAAGCAAACGGTCAGGCGTGGGCACAACAAAAAGGAGCTGAGTTACAAAAAAGAGAGCAACAATTGGGCTATGCACAACAAGCTTTGTCTCAACAATTACAGCAAGAAAGTGGTGTTGAAATGGATTCTTTAGTAAGTGGAGTAAAAAAATTCATCAAAGAGTACGGTAAGAAAAACGGTTATTCTTATATCTATGGAACTGGAGATGCAGCTTCTATTTTATACGCAGAAGAGAAATATGATATCACAAAAGACATCATTAAAGCTTTGAACGATAAGTATAAAGCTGAACCAAAAACAGAAGAAAAAGCTGCAGTAAAAGAAGGCGAAGCGGCTAAAAAATAATACCAAACTAACTACATTTTAAAAACCTAAATCTAACATTAGATTTAGGTTTTTTCTTTTATAAAAATGCTATACTTTTAGTTTTTCAATACAAGCCCAATGCAAAACGTTTCAGAAGCAGCTGCTTACACTTTACAATTCATCAATCAAACTCAAAAATCTATTTTCCTGACTGGTAAAGCAGGAACAGGAAAAACTACGCTTTTGCGGGAAATAATTGCTACAACGCACAAAAACACAGTGGTTGTTGCGCCAACTGGAATTGCGGCTCTGAACGCGGGTGGAGTTACCATTCATTCCATGTTTCAATTGCCATTTTCGGCTTTTATACCAACATATCAAGAAGCTTCTCAGTTTACCGAAACAGTGAAATTCGAGAATAAAGAAACATTGCGCAGACATTTTAAAATGAACAATGTCAAGCGTAACGTGATCAGAAACATGGAACTTTTGATTATTGATGAAGTCAGTATGCTTCGTGCTGATTTACTGGATGCTATCGATTTTATGATGCAAACAGTCCGTAAAAATACACGTCCTTTTGGTGGCGTTCAGGTGCTTTTTATTGGAGATTTATTGCAGCTTCCGCCGGTTATCAGGGATGAAGAATGGCGAACTTTACGCAATTATTATAAAGGAAAATTCTTTTTTCATTCGCATGTAATACAACAAAATCCTCCGCTATATATCGAGTTATCAAAGATTTACCGTCAGACTGACGATGCTTTTATCTCCGTTTTAAATAATCTTCGAAACAATCAAATTACCCCGCAGGATATTGTCGTTTTAAACGAATATGTAAAACCAGATTTCGATTTAAAAAATAATCCAGGTTATATAACACTTACAACGCATAACGCAAAAGCCGATTCTATTAACGCTGAGGCAATTGCAGATTTGGCAGGAAATGAATTCTCATATCAGCCTTTTGTGGTAGGAGATTTTCCCGAGAAAATTTTTCCGGTTGAAGAAAACTTAAAACTAAAAGTTGGAGCTCAGGTAATGTTTGTTAAAAATGATTTGTCATTTGAGAAACGCTACTTCAACGGAAAAATGGGCGTTATAAAATCGCTTTCAGCCGAAGAAATTTTTGTGCATTTTCCAGAAGAAAACAAAACCATTGAAGTTGAAAAATACGAATGGAAAAATATTCGTTACAAAGTAAATGATCTCACTAAGGAAGTCGAAGAAGAAGTTTTAGGCACATTTGCACACTATCCGTTAAAATTGGCCTGGGCAATTACAGTTCATAAAAGTCAAGGCTTAACTTTTGAGAAAGCAGCACTCGATGTATCGCAAGTTTTTCTTCCCGGACAGGCATATGTTGCATTATCACGTTTAACGTCCTTAAATGGGCTTATTTTGCTTTCTCCGTTGCAAATGAATGGTATTTCGAACGATCAGGATGTGATGGATTACGCATTGAACAAAGCAACTGAAGAAGTTTTAAAACATTCTTTGCATTTTGAAACCAAAAATTTTATTCATAACTATTTGATTAACAGTTTTAATTGGGCCGATTTGGCTCAGGAATGGCGTAATCACAGATTTAGTTACAACGAAAACGCCGCAGGATCAGAAAAATCCAAACATTCGGTTTGGGCGCATAAACGTTTAGAAACAATAGACGGTTTGATAGATCCATCCCAGAAATTCGTTCATCAGCTTAATAAAATTTTCAATAAAGAAACTGTCGATTTGTTTTTTGTGCAGGAAAGGGTGGTAGCGGCCTATGATTATTTCTTTAAACCAATGGACAAATTAGTTACTGATCTTTTGCAAAAAATGGCTGAAATTCAGAAATTCAAAAAAGTAAAAGAGTTCTATGAAGAATTGGCTTTTCTGGACGATTTGCAAACCAAAGCTGTTTTGCGCTTAATGAAGGCTAAATTGCTAATAGAAATTGTCGTTGCAGGCGAAACCATCTGTAAAGAGAAATTGTCGTCTACAGCTATTAAAAATTACAAATTAGACAAGGTTGCTAAGATTCGCGAGGATTTTAATATGACTAATACTGATATTTTTAAATCTGAGGAACCTGCAGTACGTTATACTGCCAGAAAATTGGATAAAAGTGTACCAAAGGCCGAGAAGAAAACTACCATAGAAGAAACTCATGATTTATGGCTGGAGAAAAATTCGATTCAGGATATTGCCAGAATACGTAAGTTGACTGCACAAACCGTTGAAATGCATTTGGTTAAATTAATTCAGGCTAAAAAAGTTGAGATCTCAGATGTTTTACCCTATGATAAAATCCTGGCACTTCGGGAGGCATTTCAGTTTTATCAAGAGGAATCTTTAAACGGTTTAAAAGAAAAACATGGCGACGAATTTACTTGGGACGAACTTAAAATGTTCAAGGCTAGTATAAATTGATTTTAAAGTTGACGAATGCTTCGGTTTTAGAATAAAACGTTTCTAACATTATGTAAAATAGAAAAAATAAAAGGAAGATTTTAGCGGATAATAGTACTGAAATTGTTCCACGATAAACAAGGAAACCTACTCAGCGTAGGTTTCTTCGTTTTTGTTCTATTTTGAATAAACCAAAAATATTCAGGTTTAGAATAAATTAATTACTTTTATAGTAAGATGTAACGTTCAGATTAATAATTAATTAAAAGTATTTTAAGATGAAAAAGATAAATTTAATTTTAGTATTATTGATTTTTTGTAACGGTTTTGTGAATGCACAAGATGTAAAGACAGATTATAAAAAGCTTGCTAAAACTTTTATAGATAATGTTAAAAGTGATAACAAAGAAGCGGTGGGAAATTTGGTCGTATATCCGCTGGAAAGAGAATATCCAATTCCGGATATTAAAAATAAGACTGAATTTATAAAGCGTTACAATGAAGTATTTGATTCGACATTAAAAAGTGAAATTATAAAATCTGATCCTGCAAAAAACTGGTCTGATATGGGTTGGCGTGGGATTATGTTAAATCAGGGAAACATTTGGCTTGATTTTGATGGGCGTTTGATCGCAGTTAACTATCAATCAAAATTTGAATCAGATCTTAAAAAATCACTTATTGCTTCACAAAAAAAAGGTCTCGATCCAAGCATTGCTTTTTTTCAGACGCCAATTTGTGTTTTGGAAACTTCTAAATTTAAAATCCGTATTGATAATTTAGGATATAATAATTATCGGTATGCATCGTGGTCAATTAATAAAGAGATGAGTGAAAAGCCTGATTTAGTGATTAATGGAGGTAAACTAATTGTTGAGGGAACAGGTGGAAATCATCAGTATGAATTTAAAAAGGACAATTTCACTTACGAATGTGCGATTATAGTTTTGGGCGAAAAAAACTCACCTCCGGCAAAATTGACGATTTACCAAGGCAAAAAAGTTGTCCTTTCTCAAGATGCTAAGATTGTTTCACGATGAACAAAAAAATCCTACTCGTTGAGAATAGGATTTATTATTTAAATAGACGTTTTTATAAGATCTAGTTCTTTTTGTTGATCTAGCAGTTTTAGCTTTAGCTTCTGTATATCAACTTCATTTTCTTTAGATTTAATCATTAGCTTTTGAGCTTCAACTTCTGAGTTTGCTGTTGTGTTAATTTTTGTCTCAAACTTCTGATTAGCAATCTCTAATTTTTCAATTTGCTTTTTAGTTGACTCAACATTTTTTTCAGATTTTGAGAGATCTTTTTTGCTTTTTTCTAATTTGTCTTGCTCTTTTTTTAAATGATCAATTTGATCATCAATTTTTTTGTGACATTCTTCAGATGATCTTTTAGCTTCTCTCTCTGCTGTAAGCGAAGTATTTTGAGCAAAGAAGAACTGAGAATTTAACAGAAATAAAAATGCTAAAAATAGCTTTAACTTGGTCTTCATAATAATTTTGTTCTAAGAATATTTAGAGCAAAAATATGTTTAGAGTATTTATTGAAATACCTTTTTTGGACATAATTGTAACAATATAAGGCAAAAAAAAATCCTATTTTATAATAGGATTTTTTAGTTTTTATAAAGTTTCGACTAGAATCCAAGCCTGTGGATTTTCGCCTTTATGTATTTCTTTTTGAGCTTTTTCAGCTTCGGCCATTGTTGCATAACTTCCGTACAAAACAGGAAATAATCCATGTTTGTTTTCGCCAAGCATTCTGGCATTATATCCGTCTTTAATTAATTGATTATAAGCTTTTCTAGCGTTTTTTTCACTCCTAAAAGCACCAGCCATAATATGATAAGACATTGCTTTTTCTTCGGCAACTTCTACTTTTGCAGAATCTACAGAGAGCGTTACTGCTGGTAAAGGATTTTCAATAAAAAATGTAGCTTCTTGTATTTTGTTTTGTACTTTTTTCTGTACGGCACTTTCAACAATTAAAGTTTTTGTAGCAATGTTATTTTGGTACAATGGATAACCAATACTTCCAGTAATACCAAGACCTAAAACAAGAATAGCTGCATATTTTAAAAATGGATTTGTAGATCTTCCTTCTTCATTTTCATATAATGAAATTGTATCATCTTCAGTAAGATCTTCGATTTTTTTCTCGAATATTTCTTTTTTAACAAGAGGAGAAACAAACGGACTTAATCCGAAAGAACTTGTTAGGAAATTTGTTTGATCATTTGGTGTAAAAATAATATTCTGATCGGCGTTGAAACGTAAATCACCAATGTTTTTTAGAGATATTACTCCATTTTCTTCTAAGGTTTTTCTCCAACTTAAAACTTCAAAAGCAATAGCGCTCACAGCAAAACCATATGAAGTTTTTTCTGCTTGAGCAATATGATTTGCCAATAGACCATCGTTATTTTTTAGATGACTATTAAAAGAGATCATTTTTTTAGGTGGAAAAAACGAATTTGTACTTTCATTCAGCTGCGCCGATTGAATTTCTGTTAAGAATGCTCCAAACCCAGGAACCGTTACACACTGATAACGATACAATAACTGTGCTATATAGTTTTCGATTTTCATAGTAACAAAGTTATGCAAGGAATATAGTTATCAAAATTTTATTCACAATTTTTATTAACAATTCTGATATTTTTATAGACAATTAATAATCAGTAATTTAAATATCATGGGGCTAATTTTCGAAAATATATAAAAATCTAATTTATATGTTTTATTAAGAAATTACTTTATTTTAACCATATTTGTAGCATTTAATTATTTAGGATTTTATATTCTATTTTACATAATATTTTAGTAAATGACAGATCAGGATTTATTTTATTTATTAGCCTTATTAAGAGTTGACGGTGTGGGTGATATTATGGCCAAAAAATTACTTACACATTTTGGAAATGCTGAAGCGGTTTTTAAAGCTAAAAGCAATCAAATTGCGGTTGTTGATGGTGTTGGCTCTGTTTTATTGAAAAATTTTAAAGATAAATCGGTTTTTGAAAGAGCTAATCTTGAGCTGGAATTTATTCATTCAAACAACATAAAAGCATCGTTTTTTCAGGAAGAAAATTATCCGGATCGTTTAAAACACTGTATAGATTCTCCTGTTTTGATTTTTTCAGCCGGTAATATAAACTTGAAAAAGAAAAAAATAATAAGTATTGTTGGAACGCGCCAAGTAACTTCATATGGAATGGAGTTTTGCAAGAAGTTAATTGAAGATTTAGTGCCACTTGATCCCATAATCGTTAGTGGTTTTGCATACGGAGTTGATATTGTGGCGCACCAATTGGCAATGGAACATAATTTACAAACAATTGGAGTATTGGCACATGGTCTAAACCAAATTTATCCGAAGACGCATAAAAAGTACGTTGCCAAAATGGAGGAAAATGGTGGTTTTATGACGGAGTTTTGGAGTTCTTCTAATCCGGATAAAGAGAATTTTGTACGCCGAAATCGTATTGTTGCAGGTATGACCGAAGCTACAATTGTTATTGAATCTGCAGATAAAGGTGGTTCATTAATTACGGCAAATATTGCAAATGATTATAATCGTGATGTGTTTGCTGTGCCTGGTCGTGTTACAGACAAATACAGTCAGGGCTGTAATAGCTTAATTAAGACGCAAAAAGCAAACGTTTTAACGTCTGCTGCCGATTTGGTTTATATTTTGAATTGGGACATCGAAAACAAGCCTAAAACGATACAAAAGCAATTGTTTGTCGAATTAGAACCAGATGAGCAAAAGATCTATGACTTTCTCTTAAAAAACGGAAAAGAATTATTGGATATAATTGCTTTGCGATGTGATTTTCCTATTTACAAAATTTCCGGAACCCTTTTAAATATGGAACTTAAAGGAGTAATTAGGCCTTTGCCTGGGAAATTATTTGAGGCGATTTAAACTTAAAATGCTATGTTTTTTTATTTCTGAGATTTATAGATATTGATAAAAAACAGGATTATGGAAATTGTTCCAATGATTGCTGAAATGGTAAAATTTTTAAAAGAGATTGAATAAAATGCCAATATAATTATCTCAAAATGTGCGATAGATATGAAGTAATTTGTCTTTCGTTTAAGAAAGAATATTATAGTATAACCAGTAATGAAAACAATTTGTGAGATTGTTAAGAAGGCATTTAGTATCGCTTCGTTTGAAATACTATAAGACCAACCAACTGTTTTGTTTATTGCAAAAGACTGCTCATCTCCAAATAAATATGCTAGTAGGAAGCCTAATAAAAAAAGTGATATTAGGAGAAGAAACATGTAATTCGTGAAAACTTTTTTCATGTTTTAATTTAGTGAAATAGGTTTTAAAAGTGTAGTGTTTCTCCAGTTTTAGATTCTTTTATTTTTGAAATAATTTCTTCACCATGTTCGTACGAGGTACATTGAACAATAATCTTATTGGGAGCATTTTTTATATCGTTCACAACAGCAAGATTTCCAGCCATCATAACTTTTATTTTTAATGTTCCAATAATTTTTGGTCTAGTAATTTTCACTTGTAATAAATTGAATTTTATAGTTTTAAGTAAATCCGACAGTCCCGAATTCTCGGTGTATAAACTGTCGGGTTTAAAATTCTATCTATTTACTAAATCCAAGAACCTCTCGAACCTTTGCTAAAACGCCATCGGCAATAACAGAAGCTTTTCCTGCACCTTTTTTCAAAAGAGCATCAACTTCTTCGAGGTTATTTATGTAGTAAGTGTATTTTTCTCTCTCTGTTTTAAATTTTTCTGTAATTAGTTCAAACAAAGCTTGTTTTGCATGACCATAACCGTAATTTCCGCCTAAATAAAGCGCTCTCATTTCGGCGATTTGCGCTTCAGTCCCTAATAGCGAATAGATTGCAAAAGCATTACAAGCATCAGGATTTTTAGGATCTTCAAGTGGTGTACTATCTGTTTCGATACTCATTACTTGCTTGCGAAGCGTTTTATCATCAACGAAAATATTGATAATATTATTGGCAGATTTACTCATTTTTCCGCCATTAGTTCCAGGAATTAATCTGCCCTCTTCCTGAGTTATAGCCTCAGGAATTACAAAAGTTTCTCCCATTTGGTGATTAAAACGAGAAGCGACATCGCGCGTAATTTCTAAATGTTGCAATTGATCTTTTCCAACCGGAACAAATTCAGCATCATACAATAAAATATCAGCAGCCATTAACATCGGATACGTAAAAAGTCCGGCATTAACATCGTCCAAACGATCCGCTTTATCTTTAAAAGAATGTGCCAAAGTCAAACGCTGAAACGGAAAAAAACAGCTTAAGTACCAAGTCAATTCAGTAGTTTGAATAACATCAGATTGTCTGTAAAAAGTTACTTTTTCAGGATTTAAACCACAAGCAAGCCAAGCTGCCGCGGTGCTGTATGTGTTTTCTCTTAATGTTTTTCCGTCTTTAATTTGAGTAATCGAGTGTAAATCAGCGATAAACAAAAAAGATTCATTTGCTGGATTATTCGATAATTCTATTGCAGGAATAATTGCTCCTAATAAATTTCCCAAGTGTGGCGTTCCAGTACTCTGAACGCCAGTAAGTATTTTTGCCATTCTAGTTTTTTCTTATTACTAAATGCAAAGTTCGTTTTTTTACAGCAAAGTACATAAACTTTACCACGCTGTTTTATTTTAATCTCGCAAAGTCGTTAAGTCGCAAGGAAAATAAACTTTGCGACTTCGCGACTTCGCGGGAAATAAGTTGGGGATTCTTTGCGAAAAGCGTTCGAGCCCTTTGCGTAAAAAAGCCTGAGTAATTTTTAAAAAGCCTAATATTCTAAAAATCTATCTATCTAAAATCTAAATTAACTTCTGTTTTATTACATTTGAAACTATGAAAGGAATTAAAATTGTTTTTTGGGTTTTATGGCGTATTTGGTTTTATGTTTTGATGGCCATCCCAATATTGATTATGCTGCCGTTTTTACTGATTTCTATTATATCAGAGAGAGGTTATCCCTATTTCTTCAAAATGGCCCGCATTTGGTCTAAATTTATCCTTTTTGGGATGGGTTTTTATTACAAAGTAAAGCGCGAGCAGAAGCTTGTTAAAAATAAAAGCTACATGATTGTGGCCAATCATACTTCAATGACAGATATAATGCTGATGTTGGTGGTGATTAAGAATCCTTTTGTTTTTGTAGGTAAAAAAGAACTTTCGAAAATTCCGTTATTTGGATTTTTTTATAAAAGAACTTGTATTTTGGTAGATCGGAATTCTTCGAGAAGTAAAAACGAGGTATTCAAAAGAGCACAAGATCGATTGAATCAAGGATTAAGTATTTGTATTTTCCCCGAGGGAGGCGTTCCAGATGACGAAAGTGTTTTATTGGATGAGTTTAAAGATGGTGCTTTTCGTTTAGCAATCGAACATCAGATTCCGATAGTTCCAATTGTTTTTGCCGATAATAAAGAGCGCTTTTCATATACTTTTTTTAGCGGAAGCCCTGGAAAAATGCGCGTAAAGATATTGCCGTTTGTAGAAACAAATGGATTAAAAAGTGAAAACCGAAAGGAGCTTAGAGATCAAGTTAGAGAAATAATTTATAACGGATTACTTGATTTCAATAAGAAGCATTAAATAAATACAACTTTTAAACCCGACAAATTTTCGAAATTGTCGGGTTTTCTTTTGAATTAAAAACCCCCATTTTAGATTCAAAATTTTTATCTATGAATGATTTTTTCTGAGATAAATCGTAGTACTTTTCTAAATTTTAGTTTGGTTTTTCGGCGGTTTTTATTGTACAACACTTCTATTTTCTCTTTCATGGCTAAAATATTAACGGTTGATAATAAAGAGTTTGGTTAGAACTCAAGTTAATGTCATACTACTATAGAGAGCTAAAAATGAAAAAGGTTGCGTGAAGAATGAAAAAAAACATAAAAAATATAATAAAAACCCGTTAGCAGCTAAAACTAACGGATTTTTATTGAACAAACCAACCAAATTTATTCTAGAAAAAAGCCTTGAATTTGGTACTTATGGCAAATACCATTCAAAATTATATCTGTTTATAAGATGGGCTAGTTTAAAAAAGGTTGCGTCAGTTTTTTATTTTTTTTGAAAATAAAAAACCCGAATGATTTTAAAATCATTCGGGTTAGTGTAAAGTATTAAATAGTAAGCCTTTTAACGATTTATGCGTTTGCTAATTCTTTAATGTGTGCTTTAATTTTTGCTTCTAATTCATCAGCCAATTCTGGATTATCTTTAATTAAGGATTTTACAGCATCACGTCCTTGACCTAATTTTGTATCTCCGTAGCTGAACCAAGATCCTGCTTTTTTAACGATCTCAAATTCAACCGCTAAGTCAAGAATTTCTCCTGTTTTAGAAACCCCTTCTCCGTACATAATGTCGAATTCGGCAGTTTTAAAAGGCGGAGCCACTTTATTTTTTACGATTTTAACTTTGGTTCTGTTTCCAATAACATTTTCACCGTCTTTAATTTGAGAAGAACGACGAATATCGATACGAACAGATGCGTAGAATTTTAACGCGTTACCACCCGTAGTAGTTTCAGGATTACCAAACATTACTCCAATTTTCTCTCTCAACTGGTTGATGAAGAAAACGGTACAATTTGTTTTACTAATAGTTCCGGTTAATTTTCTCAAAGCCTGAGACATCAAACGAGCGTGAAGACCCATTTTAGAATCTCCCATTTCACCTTCAATTTCACTTTTTGGAGTCAATGCAGCAACCGAGTCAATTACAACAATATCAATTGCACCTGAACGAATTAAGTTTTCGGCAATTTCTAAAGCTTGCTCTCCGTTGTCTGGTTGAGAGATGATTAGGTTTTCGATATCTACGCCTAATTTTTCAGCATAATTTCTATCAAAAGCATGCTCAGCATCTATAAAGGCAGCAATTCCACCCGCTTTTTGAGCTTCGGCAATCGCGTGTAATGTTAAAGTGGTCTTACCAGAAGATTCCGGACCGTATATTTCAATAATTCTTCCTCTAGGATATCCATTTACTCCAAGAGCTAAATCAACACCAAGAGAACCTGAAGAAATAGTTTCAACTTCTACAATGGCTTTGTCGCCCATTTTCATTACAGTACCTTTACCGTAAGTCTTATCAAGTTTGTCAAGCGTAAGTTGTAGCGCTTTTAATTTGGCATCTTTTTCTGAACTCATCTCTTTTTTTTCTTTTTCTTTCATGTAAATTTTTATAATTCATTCTCAAAAACAAATCAGAAATTAATAACGTACTGATTTAGATTTGTATCAGGCTTGTAATTTTGTAAAATTAGTCCTTTTTTTGAAGTTTGATTCTCTCAAATTGTTCCAAATTGTCACAAAATGCTACTAAAGAAATAAAGCCTTTAATTCTGTGGCATCAGAAGGTTTTATCTTTCCAGCTAAAAGTAAACTCAATTGTTTGCGACGCAAAGCAGCATCAAAACGCTGTATTTCTAATTCTGTTTCGGGTGCAATTGGCGGAACTTCAACAGGTCTTCCGCTATCATCTACTGCAACAAAAGTATAAATAGCTTCGTTGGCTTTGGTTCTGCTTCCGGATTCACGGTCTTCTACCCATACGTCAATAAAAACTTCCATAGAACTTTTAAAAGATCTGGAAACCTTTGCTTCAATTGTAACTACGGCTCCAAGGGGAATGGCTCTATTAAAAGCAACGTGATTTACAGATGCCGTAACTACAATTCGGCGAGAATGTCTGCGGGCTGCAATACTTGCGGCGCGATCCATTCTGGCTAATAATTCGCCGCCAAAAAGGTTGTTTAAAGGATTTGTTTCACTTGGTAAAACTAAATCAGTTAATATAGTTAAAGATTCTGAAGGGTGTTTTGCATTCATTTTTTTAAGGTAAAAATTTATTTTTCATGTCCGCTGTGCGAACTTTTTTTGCCACAGATTAGAAGGATTTTAATGATTTTTTCTAATCGCTTTTATCTGTGAAATCTGGTCTTTTTTAATTCAACCAATAAACAGCCATTACAGCTGGAATAAAATAGATTACGATGGTTCTCGCGCCATCATAATCTTTAGCAAGTCTTTGCCCAAAAAGCATCATTAACAATGATATACATGAAAAAATGGCACCATATAAACCGTATTCTCGGCCACTGTTTGTTAGCAATTGTATGGCACCAACAACGCATAAAATTCCAGATATTAGTTCTAATACTAAAAGATGGAAAAGGGCGAGGGGTACTTGATTTTTTAAGGGTGTTTTTGCAAAATGTCCTTTCAGCCATTCGACATTATCTTTCCAATAAAATATTTTTTCATATCCTGATTGCAGGAACGTTAAGGCTAAAAATGCTAGTAGTAAAATAGAGGCAACATTATTCATTTGGTAAACTATTTTTTATGAATTAAACGAGTCAATTTTATTGATAAATCTGTTAAAATTATTTTTGCATTTCCATTTCTTTCAATGTGATACATGGCATCTGAAAGTTCTTTGAAAATTTCATGAATATTGTTTCCGTTAACGAAAGGAGCAAAATTTTCGAGCTTAAATTTATCGACTTTTGGTTCTATATAGACTAACGTTGGTGCCTGATAATTAAGCAATAGTGCCTGGCGAAACATCTCGATACAAAACTGAATGAATTTTTTCTGGCTTTCGCGACCTAGCGATGCGATTTCTTCACTCCAGGTAATTAAGTCCTGAATAGCAGCTGCATTTCCTTTGGCTCTAAAAGCGGCACGAACCCAGTTTACAAACCATTGCTCAAAAGGATATTCAGAATCATCTTCTTTTAAAAGATGAAGGGCTTTATTGAAATTTCCTTGTGCTTGGTGTGCAATTTTGAAAGCCGTTTTTTCGTCGATATTTTCTTTAGAAACTAAAGTTTCGGCGATTACTTTCTCTGGTAATCCGTTAAAGTGTATTACCTGACAGCGAGAACGTATGGTTTGTATAATATCTTCTTCATTTTCTGAAATCAGAATAAAAATGGTTTTATCTGATGGCTCTTCAAGAAGTTTCAATAGTTTATTTGATGCTGCGATATTCATTTTATCGGCCATCCAAATGATCATAATTTTATAGCCACCTTCATACGATTTTAGGGCAAGCGATTTTAAAACTTCTGTAGCATCTTCGACCCGAATTTCTCCTTGTTTGTTTTGAACGCCTAGAATTTTATACCAGTCAAATAATCCGCCATACGGCATTTCCTGAATAAAAGTGCGCCAATCCTGAATGAAGTCTAAACTTTTTGGTTTGGTTTTTACGTCTTCGGTTGTAACTGTGGGATAAATGAAATGTAGATCAGGATGTGACAGGTTTTGAAATTTCAAATTACAGGAATCATTTCCATTTGAATTTTCGTCTCCGGTATTGCTGCAAAGTATGTATTGCGCATAAGCAATTGCAGTTGATAATGTGCCACTTCCTTCTGGCCCAATGAATAATTGTGCGTGTGGAATTCGTCCGGAAGCTGCACTTTTTATCAAGTGACTTTTGATGTAATCTTGACCTAAAATTTGAGAAAATTGCATGAAGCAAAGATAGAAGAAAATGATGTAGTCAAAAATTTTCAATCAAAAGTTTATACAACGCTCTTCATTTCTGATATTATTTGTGTTTTGAGTTGAATTTTTTGAAGTTTATTAACGAGGTTTTGTTAATAAAGAGATGAATTTGAGGAGATATTAAGATTTTTTTGTTAATAGTTTTTTGTAAAAATAGACAAACGTAAGGTTTTTTTTGTTATTAATTTTTGTAGTTCGATTTTTTTTATAAACAATTACTTACAGTATAGGTTTTGGGAATTTTAACAAAAAGTTCGTTAAAACGCACATTTTCTCGACATAACGTTGATTTTTAAGCTTTCTTTAAGCTTTTTTTTCGAAAAAAAAAATCAATAAAGTTGCAATTTAAGTTAATTTATATATTTTTGTTTGCATCAAGAACCAATTATAAATAAGAATCTATGAAAGGGAAAATTATTTTATTTAGTGCACTTTTTTTATTGACAACTGGTGCTATTTCGGCACAAGCAAAAAATGCTCCAAGAAGTATTATTAGTACAACAGCTCTTATTCGTAAATACCATGATCAAAAAGAATTAAGTGGTATGCAAAAAGGTGAATTGTTGGAATTATACATTGAGCGTATTAAAGTTTTAGTAAAAACTCTCCCTTACATTGCGTTGGTTACTAAACCAGGAGTTACGATGGCAGACTTAGGTATTCCAGACGATAACGAGCACAAAAAAGTATTAGATGCTCAGGCAGTTGGTACAACAACATTCTTAGACACAACAGTAGAATTTCAAAGAAAAATGATGCCTTATTCTGATAAAGGAAACTTAATCGCGGCAATTTTGTTTTATGAAAGTACATTGAAATCTTTACATGAGTTCAACGAATTGAATGAAATGTAATAAAAGTATATTTTTTAAAACCTTTTTTGAAATGATTTCGTAGATGACTTAAATTTTTTACGTCATTTTGAAAAAGAGATAAAAAAAATCAACTCGTTCTCGATGTATCTGGTAATATCAGAAAAGTCGGGATGAGTTTTTATTATTTACGCATACCCTATACAAATCCCGAATTTATTATTAACCTAATACCCCCTTATCATGAAAAAAATTACTCAAATGATCTGTGTTCTTTTGACAGTAACGAGTATGAATGCTCAACAAGAGAAAGGAATTATGGGCTACACCAATTGGTTAAACAACTGGACTGAATTTAAGCCTAACAAAGTAGACTATGGAGAAGCAAACCAAATTTTAGCAGGAAATATTTCTGTTAACACTAAATTGCTGAAGAGGAATATTTATGTTTTGCAAGGAAACGTTTATGTTACAAATAATGCTGTTTTAACAATCGAACCAGGAACTTTGATTATTGGTGATTTTGAAACAAAAGGAACATTGGTAGTTACAAAAGGTGCACAACTTATTGCAGATGGTTTAGAGACTGATCCTATTGTATTTACATCTAACCGTAGCCAGAAAAAAGCTGGAGACTGGGGTGGTGTTGTAGTTCTTGGTGATGCTCCAATCAATAAATTTGGAAATGTAGGTTCTTATAACTTAGATCTTGATCCTACATTAACTACTTACGGTGGTGACAATGCAGCTTCAAACTCTGGAATTTTAAGATTTGTTAGAATCGAATTTGCAGGAAAAAAAGTTAAAGGTGTAGATACTTTCAATGGTTTAACTATTGCAGGTGTTGGATCTAAAACTACTTTAGATAACATTATGGTAAGTTATTCTGGTGGTGATTCATTTGCTTTTTTTGGAGGTGATTTAAATGCTACAAAATTAGTTTCTTATAAATCTATCAACGACGATTTTAAATTTACTCAAGGTGTTCAATGTCGTTTATACAACTCATTGGCTGTAAGATCTTCTTATTTATCTAGTAATAAAGATGGATCTCGTTGCATGGAAGTAAAATCATACGAAAAGAAAAATGAAACTGATTTTACTAAAAAACAAACTTTAGTTGTTGCTACTAATATCACTATGCTTAATGACAGTGAAAATATTAAAGCTGATATTCAATCAGGTTTAGTTAAAGAGGCAGTTTATGTTGCCGAAAATGCTTCACTAGAAATGAAACGTAGTGTAATCTCAGGATTTAATCCAGCTGTTTTATTAGATAGTAAAACAGAAATTAATGATGCAAGTCTTAAGAAAATCAAATTTGAGGAAATGTACTTTAACCTATGTAACGGAAATATCTTTACAGAGTACAATGCTAACAACGAAGATCTAGAGAGCTGGTATGGAAACCCTGTGTTTTTCAATGTTATGGCACAAAGTAATAACAAAGAAACTTTCATCGACATTTTCAATGCTAAAAAACCAGATTTCAGATTACAGTTAGGAAAAATTACAGCGTCTAGCAGCAACAAGTAAATAGATTTCGATTTTTATTTCAAAGCGTAAATTTTATTAATAAAGTCCCCAGACACAATTTATGTATTCGTCTTAAAGCGGACCAAATAAAGATCAAGACATAATGGCTCTATCTAGAAAAAAATATTTTATATATATAATATTTTTGGTTTCACCTATTACGGTAAGTCTATATGCCCAAAGTTCAGTAGAAAAACCTACAGTTTCTATTGATTTAAGCATAGTGACAGCGTCAAACAACCAAAATAATGACAATGCTGATGCTATCAGCAAATTAGATAATTCTAATGATTTTGTAGTGGGACTATCCAACCCCAAGGATAGTCTTACTATTATATCTGAAACGAATAATCAAACTTCAAAATGTGAAGAAAACTCATTTATAACAGCTACTTATTCTGCTCTTGCAAAAGACATTATAGAGAATTATAAATATGATTTTTCGGAAACATTTATTGATATTTTGTTTTTTGAAAACATAGATTTAGCAAGAACGCGCACTATATGATTCAAAAAACTACCCCAAATTATACCACACTTTTTCTATTATTTAGTATTTTATTTTTTACTAAATCGAATGTGCATTCCCAAACAATAGTTCCTCAGCCATTAAATGGTGTCGAGAAACTTTGTGCTGGAGTTACTTTCAATGAATTTTACGCAACATTTAGTTATGTTAATTTTCCTGCCGGAACAACATTTGCGGTAGAACTTTTAGACAATGCAAATACTCCAATTGCTACAACTCCGCTAGGAACTCCAGTAGATGTTTCAGCCACACAACAAACTTTAAAATTTGCAGTGCCGGTTACTTTGATTGGTTCTGATACTTACGGGTTAAGAATCAAAAGCTCGACAGGTGCTACCAGTGTACGATTTAAAAACAACCTAGGTGCCACTTCTTTCCCTGTACATTATAAAGATTACGAAGCTCCATTTTCTATCAATAACAAAGGCACCAGTGCAGTAATTTGCTCTGCCGGAAGTATAACGCTTTCAGTAGATAATGCTACTCCAAGTGATAAGCCTTCTTCTCCTGCTAATTATTCAAATATTAAATACATCTGGTATAAAGATAATGTTGTTATTGCGGGACAAAGTGCTAAAGCGTTAACTGTAAATGCTGTTGGCGATTACTACGCGACTATAGATTACGGTGCTTGTACCGATGTGAATTTTAGTTCAAACCACGTAAATGTTACCAGTACATCTTCAGGATCTGCAGTAGTAATTAGTTCTAGTTTAGGAAATCCTTTTTGCTCGAATGGAACCGGTACGGTTTTAACAGCAACGCAGGGACAAACATACAAATGGTATAAAGACAATACTTTAATAACAACAGTAACTACAAGAAGTATTACAACAAATGAATCTGGAGTTTATAAGGCCGAAGTAGATTTTGGAGGTTGTAATGCTACAGGAACAATTACTTTAACAAGCAATAGTTTTAATGCCAGTATTGATGTAGCAGACGAGTTTCAACTTGGAGAAGGAGAAACCTTAAATGTTACGGTAACAACAGATGCTACAAATCCTACTTATGAATGGTATTTAAATAACGCTCTTATTGCAGGGGCGGTAAACAATACTTATTTAGTAGCAGTAAAAGGAGTTTATAAAGTAAAACTTTCTCAGGCTACAGGTTGTGTATCAACTAAAGAACTAACTTTTAAAGCGACAGGACCTCCAACTGCGGCAACCGTTATTCCAAACATTGTAAGTTTGAGTAGCCATCCGTATTGGGATTTGCCTGATGTATATCAAAACTCAAATACGAATGTGATGATAATTAGCTCGCAAGGAGAAATGGTTTTCCAAGGTGTTAATTATGATTCTTCAAAGTGGGTCATCAAAGATTTTAACAATGTAAATCCGGTATATTACTATGTCATTAAATCCGACACAGGTGAAAAAAAAGGATCAATAACTGTGATAAAATAATATGAAGAAAATTTTACTATTCATAACTTTATTTTACGGTTTTTCAAATACACTCTATTCTCAAACTACACAAGAGGATGGAGTTGTTTCGTTTTCATTACCTATCAGAAATTCTTTAAAGTTTAATAGATATTTAATTAACCCGGCATTCAGTTTTGTTCGCGAAACAAATGCGTATGCAAGTTTTTATAATAAAAGACAATGGGTACAATTTGAGAACGCACCAAACACTTATTTAGCCAATTATTCCGGACGTTTTAGAGAAAATGAAGCCTTTGCTTTTGGTCTTTTTCAACAAAACTACGGTCTAATGACAGTTTTTGGAGGAATTGGAAACTTCGCTCATAACATCGTTTTAGAGCAAGACAGTAACTTAACTTTTGGTATGAACGTTGGTGTTTACCAAAGCGGATTAAACAAAGGAAAAATCATAACAGATGATCCTAATATCTTAAACGGAGATTATCCTTCAAGTACTTTAATGACCATTAATCCTGGTGTAAACTACGGAACTGCATTTCTTGATTTCGGTTTATCCGTAAACAATTTAATCCTTTACAATTTTGGATCAGGAATTGTAAAAAAAGATCCGGAAAGAGCGATTGAATTACATGCAATGTATACAGGATACATTGATAGCTATGGATTTTTTGACAGAAGTAAATTTTCGGGAATTGTAAAAACAGAAATTAAACAAGACAAAACCATAATTTCCGGACTAGCCATGATCACAATTCCGCAAGGAGTTTGGGCACAAGCTGGATACAATTCTTTGTATGGAGTTTCTGCAGGGCTAGGAATAAATATCTCTCCAAGTATTGCGATAGAATATAACTACGAAAGAGGCATGGGTAACTTTACCAATATGGGAGGTTCTCATGAATTTGCTATTGCATACAAATTTAAAAACAAAAATTATTATTACGGTGATGACGAAGAAGGCTCTTTAATAGATCCAGCTAAACCAAAACCTGTAATGGCCAAGCCAAAAAGCGCACCGGTAACCAGAGTTAGTGGTGCCGAAACAGCCAAATTAGCTGCCGAAGCAAAAGCAAAAGCAGATGCTGAAGCAATTAAAATAAGACTTGCCGCGGCAGAAAAAGTAAGAGCTGATGCTGAAGCCGCTGCCAAAGCAAAACTAGAAGCTGACAGTAAAGCTAAAGCCGATGCTGAAGCCTTGAAAATTAAGTTGGCCGCAGATGCAAAAGCGAAAGCAGATGCAGAAGCTAAAGCAAAAGCGAAACCAGTTGCTGCAAGTAAACCAGCACCACAAAAAACACAAGCACAATTAGCGGCAGATAAAGCAAGAGCCGATGCCGAAGCTTTGAAAATTAAATTAGCTGCAGATGCAAAAGCTAAAGCTGATGCTGAAGCCAATAAAGCTAAAGTTGGTGCAAGCAAACCAGCACCACAAAAAACACAAGCACAATTAGAAGCTGATAAAGCAAAGGCAGATGCCGAAGCTTTAAAAGTAAAACTAGCTGCTGATGCAAAAGCTAAAGCTGACGCCGAAGCCTTGAAAATTAAGCTAGCTGCTGATGCTAAAACGAAAGCAGATGCTGCAGAAGCAAAACGTAAAGCGGATGCAAAAGCAAAAGCTGAAGCTGCAGATTTACAATCGATTTTAGCTGCAGATGCAAAAGCAAAAGCCGATTCGGATGCTCTTCAGGCAAGATTGGCTGCAGATGCAAAAGCTGCTGCGGCTGCGGCTGCAAAAACAAAAGCAAGTATAGATGCTGCTAATAAAGCGAAGTTAGCTGCCGATGCAAAAGCAAAAGCTGCAGAAGACGCTGCATTAAAAGAAAAACTAGCTGCTGATGCCAAAGCGAAAGCTGATGCTGAAGCAAGACAAGCGAGAATAGCTGCAGACGCCAAAGCGAAAGCTGATGCAGAAGCTCTAAAAATAAAATTAGCTGCCGATGCAAAAGCAAAAGCAGATGCAGAAGCATTACAAGCAAAATTAGCTGCTGATGCCAAAGTGAAAGCTGATGCAGAAGCACTACAAGCAAAATTAGTTGCCGATGCAAAAGCAAAAGCGGATGCAGAAGCACTTCAAGCAAAATTAGTTGCTGATGCAAAAGCAAAAGCAGATGCTCAAGCACTACAAGCAAAGTTAGCTGCTGATGCCAAAGCGAAAGCAGATGCTCAAGCACTTCAAGCAAAATTAGTTGCTGATGCAAAAGCAAAAGCAGATGCTGAAGCACTTCAAGCAAAATTAGTTGCGGATGCTAGAGCAAAAGCTGATGCGCAAGCATTGCAGGCAAAATTAGCTGCCGATGCCAAAGCGAAAGCTGATGCAGAAGCATTGCAAGCAAAACTAGCTGCAGATGCCAAAGCGAAAGCTGATGCAGAAGCGCTACAGGCAAAATTAGCTGCGGATGCTAAAGCAAAAGCAGATATGGAAGCTTTGCAAGCAAAATTAATAGCTGATGCTAGAGTAAAAGCCGATGCAGAAGCTACTGCTAAAGCCAAAGCCGATGCCGAAGCAAAACAATTAAAAGAAGCAGAAGATGCTCGCGTTGCTAAACTAGCTGCAGATGCCAAAGCGAAAGCCGATGCAGAAGCGCTACAGGCAAAATTAGCTGCCGACGCTAAAGCAAAAGCTGATGCGGACGCCTTAAAAGCAAAGCTAGTTGCTGATGCTAAAGCAAAAGCTGACGCAGATGCACTTAAAGCAAAATTAGCTGCCGATGCAAAAGCAAAAGCCGATGCAGACGCATTGCAAGCGAAATTGGCTGCTGATGCTAAAGCGAAAGCCGATGCGGAAGCGTTAAAAGCAAGATTAGCAGCTGAAGAAAAAGCAAAAGTTGATGCTCAGGCACTTCAGGCAAAATTAGTTGCCGACGCAAAAGCCAAAGCAGATGCTGAAGCTTTACAAGCAAAACTGGCTGCTGACGCAAAAGCCAAAGCAGATATGCAAGCAGCGCAAGCTAAATTATTGGCAGATCAGAGAGCTAAAGCGGATGCAGAAGCAACAGAGAAATTAAAAGCTGAAGAAGAAATTAGACAATTAAGGCTTGCCGAAGAAGCACGCGAAGCTAAATTATTAGCAGATGCAAAATTAGCGGCCGATGCTGCCGCCAAAGCCGCTTCAGCTCCAAAAGACGATAGTGCAAAAGCGATCGATAACTTAACGTTCTCAATTGAAACCGGAAGTAAAATACAAAAGGATTTATTATCACAGTTCAATACAACCGTGGCTAATAAGCAAAGAGATTTGAATGACTTAAGAGAAGAGAATGACTTAAGTGAAAAAGGAATTTACAAAGAGCCAAAACCATTTAAAAGTGTTGCGGCAGAAAACAGTCAGTTAGAAGCTTTGAAATCACAACTTGCTGAAGCGAACAAAGCTCAGAAAGATGAAATCACGAAGTTGACTGATTTGTATAACGAAAGACTTAAAAAATTCCCGAATAAAAACGATGCTTTAAACAAAGCTTATCTTGAAAAAATCAACGAGTTAAAAGCCGCTCAATTGAAAATGGAACAAGACAGTGCTGTATTAATTTCGAATTTAGAACGCATTAAAACAGAAACTGAAATCGAAAAGAAACGTAGAATCAAACGTGCTGCTTACGAAAATGATCAAGGAAGATATGCACAGGACGTTGCTGCTCTTAAACGTATCAAGGAAACAACAAAATTAAGCAGTACACCATTAACCGCAAGCGATTTTGATTTTGGTGAAGACCAATCGAATATGCAAATTATCAAGAATATTAAAAATTCGGATAATGGTTATTATTTAATTATTGCGGTTCACAGCAGTGCTGAAAAACGTGATCAATTCCTGGCAAAAGCAGTGGCGGCTGGTCGTACAGATGTTAATTTCTTTTATAATGTAACAACAAGTAAGTATTACATCTACTACCAGAAATTTGATGGTTTACCAGAAGCAACTAAGGCATTAGAAGCAAAAGGAAGCAAGCCATATAATGGAAAAATGGCCATTGTAAAAGTTGAGAATTAAGAGAAATCTAATAAAATAAAAGGGCATTTTTTTTAAAAATGCCTGTAAGATAAATATTTAAAAAAGCCGAAAATTCTATGCTTTAAAGCCCCTTAAAGTATAGAATGAAGCTAAAAAGTGATTGTTATGAAAAACCCTACTATTCTAAAATTTGGATTAATGTCTTTGATTTTCTTGCAGAGCATTATTTCCTACTCTCAAAATTTGGTGTCAAATGTTGACAGGACTAACCAAGGATTAAGAACTGAAAAGTTTTTAATGGGCAGTTTTGCATCAAATGAGCAGTTTGGTACTTATATTTATAACGAAACAAATAAAGCTAGTAGTGCTGCCGCTGTACTTGAAAATCCAGTAATTCCATATGCGCAATTACCTTATGCGGGACAAGTAGCAGAATGTCCAAATGATGGAAAAAAATTGCCAAAATTATTCTTGTGTGGAGGAAATGATTCTCGACCAATCGATACTAAAATAACAGATGCGAAATCTATTATTTGGGAAAGATTTATATCTGGAGGTAGTTGTGTGACTGTTTCAAATAGTGATTGTGCTAACGATAATGCATCGCCATCGTGTTGGGTAAAAGTAGCCGAAGGAAAAGATTATTTGGCAAATTCAGCAGGTCAATTTAGAATTAAGATTATAGACAGTGCAGGTAATCCTTATACTTTTTATTTTAATGTTTATCAAAATACTTTAATACCTACCGCTATTACCAAAAGCGATATTATTAAAAATACGAGCGGAACTTGCCAAATTCCCGGTAAAATCACTGTTGGTGGATTTGGAAGCGGATATGAATATAGTTTCAGTACAACTGGAGCTCCAGGAAGTTGGGATGTAAACAATACTTTTACAACAATGACTCCGGGTAATTACACAGCATTTATTAGAATAAAAGGTGTAGTTGGATCATGTGAATTTAAGGTTTTAAATCAGGATATTAAAAGTGTAACCTTAGCAGTCACTACAGAAGTGGTTGCGCCAAGATGTTTTAATGGTAAAGGAAGTATTAAAGTGATTAAAAACGATAATAGCAAAGCCTATACCTTTAACATATATAAACCAGCAAGTAGTACAACCCGTTCAACATTTTATGATGTAGAAGCAGGAAAAGAATTAGAATATACGTTTAAAGATTTAGATCCTGGAACTTATAGAGTTGAAACAGTAATTCAAGAAACAAAATGTGTAATCGATAATAAACCAAGTGTAATTATACCAAATGCACCTGCGCAGTTAACATCTAATCCTGTAATTACTAAAGCATTGTCTCCCTGTAATCCGGGAGCTATAACTGTTGGAACTGGAGGAGGAACTTATCCTTTTAGATATTTAGTAAGTATAAATAATGCACTATTTTTTCAGAATGCTAATAATGTTATTACAACAGTTCTTTCAGGAAGTTATTTAATTCGTATTGAAGATGCAAATGGTTGTGCTGTCGAAAAAACAATTCCTGTTCCGGATGTAGATAAACCTACTTATACGGTTAGTAAAACAGATGGAGACTGTACAAACCCTAACGGAAAAATTACGATCAATGTTACGGATAATAAAGGATATACTATTGAAACCAGATTACTTGGAGAAAACAGTTATACGTCATTAACTTATAACAAAATGACACTTACAGGTATTACAGGAAATAGGGATTATAGCGATGTTCCGCCTGAAAATTATATAATAAGTGTTAAATATACTAAATCAGGTAATACGTGTACTGATCCAGATTTTCCTATTGCAATAGGACTAACAACTGCTTTGACTGCATCTGTAGGAGTTGCAGAATTATCTGGTTGCGGTATTGCACCAAACACACTTCAGGGAAAAGTTAGAATTACGAATGCTGAAGGTGGAGTTCCTATTACAGGAGTTAATGGTCCTTATCAATATAGTTATGATGATAGAAAAACCTGGACAACCGATAAGGAAGCTTATGTTGATCCGGGAACTCATATATTTTATATCAAAGATGCAAAGTGCGAAATAGCATTACCAGCGATAACTTTACTAAAAAAACCTGATGCACCAACCATAAAGGTTGATGATCCGGTTTTTAATTGTGATGGATCGGCAACAACTACTGTAACTGTCACAAATAGCGGAAGCGGAAGTCCTCAATTTACTTATGATTATTTTATGGATGGTGTTCTTAATACTAGTACACCAACAAATATTTTTAAAAACGTACCACAAGGGGATCATACAATATCAGTAAGCTACAATGTAGTAAGTGTTCCTACAGAAAGTGTTTTGCTAAACGAAACTTTTGGTTCAGGACCAGATGTTAGTTCGCCTGGAATTAATCCTAACTTTTGTTGGGAACGACAAGTTGAAGCTACAAAATGTCACAATAATAAATTATTCGCTAACGGGGAATATACCGTAACTAATTTATTAAGAAACAAACCTTATGACGGATGGTGGAGTCCTAGAGATAATACCAGTAAAGGTAAAAACGCAGATGGAAGGTTTTTAGCAGTTGATGCTGGATCTGCAATTCCTAATAATGCAGTTCTTTATAGAAAAACTATTAACGACATCATTCCAAATGTACCTATCAAAGTAACTTTTGCGGCAACCAATTTACTTAAGAAAGGAAATAATCAACCAGATGCTTCTCTTACTGTAGAAGTTCAGAATAGTTCGGGAGTTGCCTTATCATCTCAATCGACAGGTGGAATACCAAAAACAGATGGTTGGGTAGAATATACAAGAACGATAAATCCGGGTAATAATACAACCTTGGATTTTGTATTGCGATTAGAACTTTCTCAGGAAAATGGTATTGACTTTGCAGTTGATGATTTAGTAGTTACTCAAATGCCAAAAGCATGTAACACTGTAGCTAATTTTCCAATATTCGTTGATGGAAGTAAGGCTTTTTCGGCCGGTATAACAGGATACAAAGATATAAGATGTAGTGGTGAGCAAAATGGAGAAATTACATTATCAGCTAAAAACTTTGATGCGACAAAAGGATTCCAATATTTAGTAACAGGAGATCCTGCAGGTTGGCAAACTGTAATTCCGGTTCCTGCTGCTACAAGTGGTAGTATAACGTTGAAAAATTTACCTAGTAAAATTTACAACATTAGTATTCGTTATGATGATAAAGCTGGTAGCTGTGTTTTTCCGGTAGCTCAGGAAATTAAATCTCCAAAAAAATTAAAAGTAGATGCTTGGGTAGAGCAAGTATTAAAATGTTCTGGTGGAGCAATTATTAAGGCTAAAGCAAGTGATGGAACTCCTGGTTATCAATATGAATTAAGAGAAACGGACGGTGTAACAGTTGTAAAAGCTTTTCAAGATTCAGATACATTTCTTGACATTAAAAAAACTGGAAATTATAAAGTTGTAGCAAAAGATTTAAATGAATGTCAGACAGAAGTTCTAGCATCTGTAGACATTGTAGCCCCAGTAAAACCAAAATTAGAAATTGTTCCATCGAGTGTATGTTTTGATAAAAACACAGGAACAAATATTACAATAAAAGTTACAGATGGAGTACCAGACTATACCTATACTGTAAGATATAATGGAGGTACACCAAGTGGACCAAGCGCAACATTTTCCGGACCTAATTTTACTTATAAAGCTTTAAACGAAGGAACTTACGAATTTTTAGTTACAGATAGTTATGGATGTACTTCTGTAGATCCGGTTACTCAAGTTATAACTGCTCAATTACTTGCCGCAACACCTGTTACAACTCCACTTGATTGTGATCCTGCACCAGCAAATCGTGCCGTAATTACAGGAACAATTGAAGGAGGTAAAGCACCTTTTGGAGTAACAATTACTACTGGAGATAAAACAGGAGATTTGGTACAACCTACTATAACAGGAAATACTTTTACGTATACTACAGGAGTGGCAGGTAATTATACTTTTACAATTAAAGATGCAAATAATTGTACAACAACTAGCGATGCTAAAATAAATGCATTAGTTCCTATTACATTATCTTCAACAGATGTAAATCCAAAATGTAGCAGTTCTTCTGACGGTACAATTTTATTGAAACCAGGTGGAGGAACTGGCAAATTTACTTACAGTAAAGATGGAATTTTTTATGACGATACATCATATTATACAGGTCTTAGTGCAGGAGTAGAATATACTTTTTATGTAAAAGACGACAATAGATGTACAAAAAGTATAAAAGTGACTTTAGTGGCGCCAGATCCAATTAGTGGTACTGCAACAATAACAACTCCTTACACTTGTGTTGACCCTGCAACAATAACTGTAGGTGCAGTAGTTACGGGTGGAAATGGTGTTTACAAGTACACGTTGAATAGAAATGGAGTTGCATTAATTACTCAAACTACAAAGGTTTTTAATAATATTTCAGTAGCAGGAGATTACACGGTAACTATTACGGATAGTAATTCATGTACATTTACAACAACACCAAAATTGACTATTGTAGATTTGAATCCTCCAAAAGGAATGACAATTATTACAACGACTGATGCTACTTGTCCAGACAATACAGGAAGTGTTACAATCACAAATGTGGTAAACGCTGCGAATGTTCTTGTTTCAACTACAGGTTTAGAATATAGAATTGTTTCGCCAACCGCGACATCATTTCAAGGAAGTAACGTATTCGATAATATTAAAGCTGATATTACTTATAAATTTGAAGTAAGAGATGCTAATAAATGTACTTACGAAAAAACACATTCAGTAGCATTACCAATAGCTTTTACGGTTACTGGTACTCCAACTAATATAAAATGTTTTGGCGCATCTGATGGTTCTGCTACATTTATTGTTGCCGGCATAGCTACAGGTGTTAATTATACTTATGTAGTAGATACTGATCCGGTAAAAAGTGGATCATCAACAGGAAGTTCATTTACAATATCAGCTCCAAATTTAAGTGCTGGTCTTCATAGTATCAGCGTTACAAATTCAGTGACAAAATGTACAATTACTGAAAAGGTTACAATAGCTGGTCCAGCAGCTGCATTAAAATTAAATCCTTCAGATCTTACACATGTTACGTGTAAGGTTTTAGGAACAGCAAAAATTAATGCTGTAGGAGGATCAGGAACTTATACATACACTGTAACACAAAAAACGCCAGTTGTTGGAACAGCAATTAATCAAACGAATGACAATCTGTTTAAAAATTTGGTTGCAGGTACTTATAGTGTTTCAGTAACAGACGGCAGTGGCTGTAGTGTTGCGGGTACAGATTTTACAATTAACCCTGAAGTAAAACCAACAGCAAGTATCGACGCAACTTCTGTTTACTGTGCTGGAGGAAGTGGAGCAACTTTAAAAGTTACACCTAATACGCAAACAAATTACACGTATAGTATTAATACAGGTACAGCAAAAGCCGATGGAACATTCTCAGGATTAACCCCTGGAAAATATACGATTAGAGTTACAGACACATCTACCGGATGTTTTATAGATTTAGATGAAGAAATTATTGCCACTCCAATTTCAGCTTCAACTAAATTGCTTGCAGATCTAGATTGCGATGTAGCGCCAGCTTCTTCGGATGCGTCAATCGAGGTAACAATTTTAGACGGATATCCGGATTATAAATACAGACATAATACAACAGGAGTTTTTACTACAGAAGCATACACGGATGTTGTTGCAGGATCAAATAAATTTACTTTCGATACTGGAGTTTCTGGAACTCATTATTTTGAAATTACAGATAAAAAAGGTTGTACTACTATTGTTTCGAGAGTAATTAATGCAAAAGTAAAACCTAGCTTTACTTTTAAAACGGCAGATGCTAAATGTAATGGTGGTACCGGAACTATTACTGTAACAGGTACACCAGCAACAGGGACATACGATTACAGTAAAGATAATGGAGCAAATTTCCAGCCGTCAAATATTTTTGCCGGATTACTGAAAGGTGATTATCAAATCGTAGTTAGAGATGCTAAAAAATGTCTTTCAGATGCGCAAACAGTTTCTATTGGTGAGCCAGTTGCTTTATCAGGAAGTGCCGATGTAACAACACCTTTAAAATGCGGACCTGGAGTTACTGCTCAAGCAGCGATCATCACAGTAACGATTGCTAACGGTACACCATTTGGAGGACTAAAAAAATACAGATACGACTACGGAGATGGAAATGGTTTTGTCGATTCAAATACATTTTCAACAACAGTAGTTGGTGATGTCACAGTTACAATTAAAGATGCAAACGATTGTACGATTACAAGAACAGCAACTGTTGCGCCTTTAAATTCGCCAACAGCTCTTGTTATTACACCATCTAATTCAATAACTTGTAAAAGTGCAGAGTTAGATGCCGATTTAAAATTAGATGTAACAGGTGGTACAAGTCCATTTAAATATGAAATTACTAGCCCGACGGCTAGTAAAGTAATTGTAGATGATGCTTTAAATACTCACACGTTCGCTGATTTAGCAGTAGGTCATTATTTCTTTAAAGTTACTGATGCAAACAATTGTACGATAACCAATGATTTTGAAATATTTCCAGCTAGTCCAATTAATGTTAATGGCGCAATCGTATCGAATGTAACGTGTAATAACCTTACCAATGGTTCAATTAAATTTACAGTTTCAGGAAACAGAACTGGCGGTTATACGTATACTTTGGTTGGAAGTGTTTCAGGAACAATCGCTACAGTACCTCCTGCAGTGGCAGACGTAGTTACATATACAGGATTAAAGGGTGGTGAAACTTATACTTTTACGGTTACCAATGATGGGACAAAATGTAAAAACACCGCAGATGTAACGTTAGCTAATCCTTTGGCGATTACAAACTTAGATGCTACTGCATCAAAAGTATATTGTTCAAAAGTTAACACAACTATTAAAGTTACTGCTTCTGGTGGAAATTCTCCATTGTATTTTGCAGTAGTAAAATCTACTGATACTCCAGTTTTCCCTACAGATTATAACAATAGTGGTGTTTTTACTAAAGACACAAGTATTGATGGTATTAGTTTTGTTGCTTATGTAACTGATAAAAACGGAAATTGTCAACAAAGTATGAATGTGCCTTTAGTAAAAGATAATTTGCCTACAATCGTTTCCGCAGGGACAATTTGTTACACAGGAACTCAAATACCAGTTACTATTTTAGGTACTGTTTATGGTGGAACGCCATTATATGGTCTTGATGGTTCTTACGATATTAATCCAATTAAAAATATTAATGGTCCGGGCACTTATACTTTAGGAATTAAAGATGACAACGGATGTGAGAAAACTACAACTTTAGTAGTTAATGATAAATTAACTGTTTCGGCAGAAATTAAGAAGGAACTTAGCTGTCCAATAAACTCTGGGGCTACGAACCCTGCTGAAATTAAATTGTCTGCAAGTGGTGGAAATACTACTTATACTTGGGAGTATAAACTTGGTGCCGCAGGAACTTATGGTACACCAACTTTGCAGCCTGGTAATATATTTCAGGCCTTTGGACCTGGTGACTATTATTTTAAAGCTACTTCTGCAGGCTGTTCACTTGAAACAATGGTTACAATTAAGGAACCTGTACTGCCTGAAATTATATCTGCAGATGTCGTACAATCTATAAATTGTAATGGTGACGAAACAGCAGCTATAGATGTTGTTATTGATTATACTAAAGGTATTGCGCCATATACAATTAATGTTCAAAGAACAGGAGGGCCAGTACCATTTAATACTGCTAAAGATTATGGTACACAAACTTACGGACTATCTGCTGGTAATTATACTATAACAGTTACGGACGGTAAAGGTTGTGTGGTAACAAAAAACATTATTATAGATCAGCCACAGATTATAGATTTTGTGTTAACAAGTGTTCCTATTACTTGTGATGCTTCATCAGGAACTACTTTAGGATCAGTTACAATTAAGACTATAACAGGGGGGACTATACAACATGTTGATCCTAAAGATCCAACTTCGGCGATTACGAAAGGTTTCACGTATTATATTACTAATAATTTTGGTGATGTAATTTCAGGAAATCCACACACAGCAGATATTACAGATGTAACAGATATAACTAAAAACGGTCGTGGAGACTGGACTTTCCCTGTTATTAATTATGGTCTGTATACATTGACAGCTGTTGATGCAAATGGATGTAAAATTAGTAAACAAATTACAGTAGCTTCTCCTATTTCAGATTTAGATATCGATCTAACTTTGACTTCTGATTGTACAACTGGTGGTACCGCAATTATAAAAGTTATTTCACCTGTAGGAAGTCATAATTATGAATTTGGAATTTTAGAGTATAGTGGTGATCCATACACAGACCATTACTTTCTAGCTGACGATCCAGTTAATTTTCCAGATATTAAAAAGTTTACAAATTTAACACCAGGTGTAACATATACTTTTGTAGTACATGATAAAACAACAAAATGTTATTATGTAAAAAGTGGTGGTGCTTTATCAGCATCTTCACCATTAGTAGCAACAGTTACTCCTAAGAATGTTAGTTGTAAAGGTGCGAAAGATGGAAGTGTTAAATTTTCTCTTTCTAATTTGGATCCAAGTACTACTAATGTAGATTATGCAATTTATAAAGCTTTTACAGATATTCAAATTTATCCAGCTAGCCCGGCTATGCTAAATGTATCTGTGCCAATTGCTGCGCCAGGAACAGTAAATGTTGTTCCTCCTGTTGGAATTTTAGTGCCAGGAACATATTATATTAAATTTATAGAGCATGGTGCTGCAGGAGCAGCATATGAAGGGTGTAAATCTGGTTCTGCAAATTTTGATATATTCGAATCTTCTATAGAGTTATCAGTATCAGCTACTCCATTTAAAAATGAGAATTGTAATAAGTTAGGTGTTATTACGGTACAGGCTAAGGACGGTACAGGTCCGTATATGTATCAGGTAACCACTTCTAGTACTGCCCCGGCAGTAAATGATTTAGGTTGGAGTACTGCAACGTCATATGACAGAGCTGCGGCAACATATTATATTTATGCAAAAGATGCTAATGATTGTATTAAACCAGCAACAACAACTGTTAAAGTAATTAAGGACGCAGAACCTACAATTATAGCACCAGCAACAGTTTGTATTGATGCTTTACCAACAACTGTTACCGTTACGGGTGGTGTATTTACTGGTTCTTCAATTTCTTATGCAATAGGAAATGGTCCTCTTGCTACGGCTGTTCCGGGAAATTATCAATTACAACCAACATTTACAATGTCAGCTGCGGGTACTTACACTTTCTTTGTAATGGATAACAACCAATGTGTGGCGAAGGCAGAATATGTTATTAATAGCAGAATCAAAGCAGATTTAATTGTACAGACTCCTCTTGGTTGTCCGTTTCCAACACCTTCTACACCTGCTGTTATTCATGGTGATGTTTCTTTAGGTTTAGGTACAAATTATTCTTATAGAGTAAAATTAGGAACAGGAGGAACTTTTAGTGCACTTGTTCCATTTACTCCAGCTGGAGCAACTTCTTTCGATTATACTACTCCTACTGCAACAGCAGGAGATTATATATTTGAAATTACTGATGGTGAATGTAAAATTGAAAAAACGGTTACAGTAAAAGCTATCGTGCCAACTGTTTTTGATACAGATGTTATCGATGTAAAATGTAAAACGGATAATACGGGAAGTATTATTGTTAATGTAGCTTCTGCAGATTTTCCTGTAGAATATAAATTGGTTAAAACTAGTTCGCCTACTGCTACTTATCCATACCAACCAGAAAATAGATTTGATAATCTTGTGGCTGGAACTTATACAGTTACAGTTAGAAATAGTTTACTTTGTGAAACTGAAAAAACAGGAATAATAGTTGTAGAACCAGTTGATCCATTAGTAGTTTCTGCCAATTTTACGCAACCAACTTGTGGTACTAATAATAGTATGCTACCTACAAAAATTGTTTTATCAGCGCTTGGAGGTACAAGCACTTATGAATTTAGTTTTGATGGAAGTGATTTTAGTAGCGAAACAACATATTATGTAGATAACAGTCGCGGAAATCAAGTTATTAACTATAGAGTTAGAGATGCTAACCTATGCACAAACAATAATTCACTAACAGTTGTACTATTAGATCCGCCAACTAATTTTGTAATGACGCCTTCAAATGCAATTACTTGTGATCCTGCATTTTTGTCAACTACAATTACGATTTCTAGTCCAGTTAATAAAGCTGGTGCAATTGCTCTTACAGATTTGACATACCAAATTGTTTCACCTACAAGTGCGGCTAAAGATAACTTTGGTAATCCTGCATTCGCAGGTCTATTACCTGGAGATTATATTTTCCAGATTACCGATTTAAACGGTTGTACTAAACAGCTTTCATACAAAATCGATGAAGTTGTTAAAATTAATATTACAGAGCAATCAACAACAGATATTGGCTGTTTTGGTATTGCTGATGGTAAGGCTAGTTTATTAGTAACGGGGTTTGCAGGGACTTATACATATTCACTTGATGGAGTTATTCCTGCTTTAGCGGGTCCTGCAGATGGTAAAATCAATTTGACTGGATTAACATCTGGACATCATACCGTTGACGTTTTTGATAATTTAACTAAGTGTTCTAAACCTATTGGTTTTGATATTGATACGCCTGCTGTAGCTTTAAGTTTAGATCCTTTAGATGTTACACCATTAGGTTGTAGTACTGATGGAGCGGTAACTATTACAACCAAAGGCGGTTGGGGTAATAATGTATATACGCTTACTCCTCCTTCAGGTCCAACAGTAACTAATACTGACGGTAATTTTGGAAACCTTAAATTAAAAGGTCTTTACGGGGTATCTGTTAAAGATGCTAATGGCTGTGTCGATACAGACTCATTTACTTTGGTAGATCCAACACCTCCAGTAGCTACTATTACTGCAACATCTGACTATTGTTATGATAGCACAAATAAGGCAACATTGGTTGTAAAAGCTTCATCAGGAGTAGGACCTTACCTTTTCAGTATTGATAATGGTGATACATTCTTACCAAGTAATAGTTTGCCTTTAGACGATACTTATACTTTTAGTAATTTATCTCCTGGCAGTTATGATGTTTTTGTCAAAGATGCATACGGATGTCAATCTTTAGTATCTGTAAAAGCAGATATTAAATCTCAAATTTTTGCTTCAGCAACAAACGAGAAAGATATTTTCTGTGCAGGTACAGTTGCTGGAACAATTAAAATTACTGCTGTAGGTGGTTATGGTTCTTATACTTATACCGTTAAAAATCCTGCTGGCGTAGTATCTGCACCAACAGCATTCCCAGCAGGACTAGATACTGCTTATTATACAGTTCCGGCTGCAGATTCAGGAAACTATGAAATCGTAGTTTATGATGCGAGAAATTGTTCTTATGTAATTACAAACGCAGTTGTTATGAATCCGCCAACTCCGGTAGATTTGTTAATAACAGATATTGATATTACACCAGTAGATTGTAACGCTCCACAAGGAACAAATAACAACGGTACTATTACTGTAAATTTAAGAGCAGTAAATAATAGCGATAGTTATAATTATACGCTTACACCAACGTTACCAGCTGGTCCAGCCAAAACTCAAGGTATTAATGTATTTAGCGGATTAGCTCCTGGAAAATATAATGTAAGTGTTACCTCAAACTTAAATTGCGAAGCAAATGTAGATGTTGAAATAACAGATCCGGTTGCAGTAACTGCTACAGCTAGTGCGGTACCATTTAGTTGTGCTGTAAATCCAACTAAAACAACGGCAGTTGTTACAGGCGGAGGAGGTACAGGTACTTATACTTTCAGTATAGATGGTATTCGTTATTTTGCAAGTAATAGTGTACCTGCAGATAATAAATATACATTTGAGTTGGGAGATACAGGAAGCATTCAAAATCCAACGTTTTATGTAAAAGACTCGAAAGGTTGTATACAAACAACAACGTTGACTACAGCACTAGATCCATTGCCTAAATTAAGTTCTGTTGTTGGTGTTTTTGGTCCTGACATGGATTGTCTTAATAATAAACAAGAAATAAATGTGACCATCAGTGGTGGAAGTAATGTACCAAATCCGTTTACTTATAACGTATACAAAGACGGTACATTAATTGCGGGACCACTTCCAGTTACAGGAAATACATTTACTTATGATGCTTTATCAGTAGGTAGTTATTATGAGTTTGAAGTTTTGGATAATAATACAAAATGTAGTTTAAAATCTACTTCATACGAAATTCCAGTTTTCGACAAAGTAAAAGTTGTGGCAAGCACTTTTGCAAACGTAGATTGTAAGGGTAATGCTTCGGGTTCAATTGAAATTAATATCTTAAATTATTCTGGAACATATGATTATGCAGTTTATAAAGGTGCAACGCCAGTGGCTGGAGCTTCAGGTTCTCATGATACTGCTAGTTCTAATCCATTTGTTATTCCTTTTGGATTACTTGAAGGAAACAATTATACGGTAAGAATTGTAGAAAGTGGTTTCCCAAGTTGCCCTGCAACTTCAAATGAAGTTATTATTACTGAGCCAGATCCTTTAGATTTAAGTGGATTTAAAGTAAGGGTTAAGAATCAAAACTGCCATGATTTAAAAGCAGTTCTAACTATTGACGATACAACAATTGTTGGCGGTACATCAGGATATATGTACACATATGTACCTACAACAACGCCACCAACAATTCCGGCAAGTGGAGATTATAAACCATTTACAACTATAGCAATTGCTACAAGTAAAATAGCACCAGCATTCGATTCTTACGATGTTTATGTAAGAGATGCTCAAGGTTGTTTCGATCACGTGACAGTTAAAATTTCGCAAGATCCTATGCCAAGTATTACTTCGGCAATACCTACACAATGTCCAAGTACAGCAGGTACTTACGACATTCCTGTAGTAGCAACTGGATTTACTGCAAATCTAGAATATAGCCTGGACGGAAATAGCTGGGGAACAAATAATGTTTTGGTAGTAAAAACTACAGGAAATCACACCGTGTATGTTCGCGATGAGAACAAATGTGAGGTTACTCGAGTAGTTAATATTTTAGAGCCATTAAAATTATTATATGATATTACAGGAAATCCTACTTGTAATGGAAATCAAGGTGAAGTAACATTGATTCCATCTGGCGGTACAGTAACACCAAGTTATGAATACAGTAAAGACAATTGGGTAAGTTCTCAACCAACAGCAGTTTTCAGTGGTTTGACTCCAGGAACTTATACATTTAGTGTAAGAGATACAGGAACAAATTGTACAAAAGATGTAGAAGTTGTTTTTGAAACTCCAAATACAGCTATTGACTTTAGCTTAACTCCATCAAAAGTACTTTGCAACTTAGGAAGCACAGGAAGTATTACTGTAAATATGGCTGCTCAAACAGCAGCAGTAAACAATAATCCAGTTTATACGTACGCAATTAACCCATCTCCAACAGGAGTGGTTTTAGTAGGGAATGTATTTACAAACCTTCCTAAAGGAACATATACAGTTACAGTAACTTCAGGAAAAGGTTGTCCAATTGCTAAAAGTATTGACGTTGAAGAACCGTTAGCTATAACAGTTCCTGATCCTAATGTATTAGAATTTGGATGTACGACAATAAATAAAACGAACAATGCAACGATTACAGTTGGTCTGCCATCTGGTGGTTCTAACGATTATAAGGTTTATGAATTTTTGAAAAACGGAAATTCAGTTCCAGTTCAAAGAGGAGATAATCCGGTTTACATCGAACCAGATTTATTAGGAGGTAACTATGTAATCAATGTTTATGATACAAATGGTTGTTTAGGAACAACAACTGCAACAATAAAACCATTTGTGGCTATAGATTTTGCAACTCCATCAGCAATTACGGTAACTAAAGAAATTACTTGTATTAATGACCAGGATATTCAGGTTAATGTTACCACAACAGGAACAACGACACCTATGCCAGTCTTGAGTTACAAAGTAAAAGGAACCAGCGCAGGAAGCACTTATGATGTTACCAATAATGATGGTGCTTTCTCTGGATTAACGATAGGAAATTATTTAGTTACAGTAACTAATACTAGTACAGGATGTGTATTAACGATGCTTCATTATGTTAATGATCCAAATACATTTGACTTAGTAGCAAGTAATGTTAAAAATGTTGTTTGTTTTGGAACTGCAACAGGAAGTGTCGATTTAACTATCGTAGACAACGAAGTTTCCCCATCTAATGATGCAGGAGCATTTGATTACACTATTACTGGTCCAGTTAATCTTACTGGAAACTCAGGAGGTGTAACTGTAAATATTCCTAATTTATTAGCAGGAACATATACCGTTAAAGCAAAATTCAGTGGTAAACCAACTTGTGATGTCGAAACAACTTTCTTGATCGAAGGGCCAGCATCTGCATTAACATTGAAAGAAGCTCACACACCAATTTCATGTAATCCAGGTAACGACGGAACAATTTTAGCCATTGCAGAAGGCGGATGGCAAGGAGATTTACAATATGAATTAGTAGGTCCGGTAAGTTTTGCTTATTCTTCTGAAGTCTTATTTGAAGGATTAACACCAGGATTCTACACTCTAAATGTAAAAGATGTAAACGGTTGTATTCAAACAGCAACAGTAACATTAAAAAATCCAGATCCAATAATAGTTACAGCGCGTGCAACAGTAAGTGCTTTAATGTGTAATGGAGATAATAGTGGAGAAATTACAGTTGATCTTCCAACAGGAGGTCAAGGAAGTAACTATTCTTATATTTTAAATTATTTGTCACTTAATCCAGTTATTTCATCAGAGGCGCAAACCAATCCTGTTTTCTCTGGTTTAGCTGCAGGAACATATTCAGTAACAGTAGTTGATGGACTTAATTGTACTTCACCACCAAGTGCTGATGTTGTAATTAGTGAGCTAGCAAGAGTTGAGCCTACATTAGTTATGGAAAGCAGAATTACTTGTAAAACAGCTGCGACACTAACATTAAGCGCAATAGGAGGAACAGCTCCTTATGAATACAGTACAGATCAAGCCTTTACAACAGTTTTAGGTCGATTTACATCATCTACAACATTTGCTGTAGCAGTAGGAGATCACCAATATTATGTTAGAGATTCTAAAGGATGTGTTGGAGCAATTTCTGGTAATATTACAGTAAATCCAGTAACACCATTAAGTCTGGATTTAGACTTATCAGATGCTAAAATTTATTGCAAAGGAAGTGCAACAGCTTCAATAGATGCATCAGGAATTGGAGGTTTAGGTGATTACATTTATACATTATTAAATAATTCAGGAGTAGTAGTAAGAGCAGCTCAACCAACAGGTTACTTTGACTTACTTCCACAAGGAACTTACGTAGTACGTGTAGATAGCGGAGATTGTCAATTTGACTCTGCTCCAATAACAATTAATGAGCCTAATACTGCATTGGCAGTTACCTCAAAAACAACAGATACATCTTGTTTTGCAGCAAACGACGGAAAAATTGTGATTACGGCAACAGGAGGAACTGGCGTTATTAAATATGCAATTTCGCCAAACTTAGGAATGTTTGACGACAAATTTGCATTTGATCGTTTAGCACCTGGAGCTTACAAAGTTGTAGTTCAAGACGAAAATTCATGTTTCGAAATATTAGATCTTCAAATTAATGAACCACCACTTTTAGGAGCCAAAGTAGTAGGGCCAATTTTACAGGAAATCTGCGATGGAGATAAAGATGGATCATTTAGTGTTGAAATTTTTGGAGGAAGACCACCATACAGTATCAGTTTAGATAACGAAAACGGAACTTATTTACCAGTAACGGGTACAAATTACGATTTCACAAAACTTAAAGGTGGTTCACATACAGTGTACATAAAAGATGCTACTTGTGTAAGCACATTAAATGTAATGATGGACAATGCAGTAATTTTGAATCCAACTTTTGAAATCAATTATGATTGTGTAAACAATGCACAAACAAACATGATTACAGTAACAGTTGATCAAAGTAATACAGATCTTTCATTAGTAGATTATGCACTAGATAGTGATACAGGTCCATTCCAACCAAGTAATATTTTTACAAATGTTGCTCCGGGGAATCACTTTATCGTGGCTAGACATTTAAATGGTTGTAAAGTACCAACGACAAGTTTTAACATTAAATCATACGAGCCATTATTACTTGTAGAAACACCGGGACAAGCAGAATTGAATATAATTTCAGTAACAGCATCTGGTGGAGCACCAGCGTACGAATATAGTTTCA